>Ga0209210_1000459_pt1 | contig 42998 bp, 70 predicted proteins | sample RifGroA1_FD_183991 | JGI IMG/M metagenome (GOLD analysis project Ga0209210, IMG submission 183991) | Contaminated groundwater microbial communities from Rifle, Colorado, USA - Rifle Groundwater A1 (SPAdes) (version 2) | ecosystem: Environmental > Aquatic > Deep subsurface > Groundwater >...
TCCTATCCTGCAAAACATTATAAGCCTCTGCAAATACTCCTCCGTGCATTATTCCAGTCTTTTCGCTATTGTTATGTCCTCATTCCCCCTACCCCCTTTAGTTTGTGAAAAGTTAATTATTGTTTTCCCCAGTATCCACAACTTGAAAGGCTTGAAGTAAACTATAACCAAACTTCTACGACTTCCGTCTTTATACTTTTTTGTTATTTCAATGTCAGGTCTCTTTGCACTTCCTGTAATCATTTATCTGTACCCCCTTTAGTTTGTGACCTATATCTCCAATCAGACCTAGAATATTGAGAACACACGGAACACCTTGTCCTTCCAAGCCTTTTAGCTATAACAGGGGGGGCTACTTTGCCGTAAAGTTCCCCAAGTATCTTAAAATCCCCATCTGACCATTTCTTCCAAGTTTTCATTTGTCTGTACCCCCTTTAGTTTGTGAAGGATATAGTCCCAAATCAACACCCTTCGCACCTTCTTGGGAAGCACCTAAATCAATACCCCAACCTGTGTAGGTTAACTGCTCGTTCTCAAAGTAAATATGTATATTGCCTATCTCAAGCCTATATCCCTTACCAAAAGGTTTTAACTGCATAGGCATACCCATTTCGTACAACTCATCAAAGTATTCTGCTATTGTGTTTTCTATTTCTTTCATTCTTGTCCTCCTTTAGTTTGTGAAAGGAAGTTTTCTGCTAACTTTTTTAGATGTTCTATTCCTCTTGGGGCGTTGATTTTCTTGGGTAGGTAGTCAATGTATCCCATTACCATATCCTTTCTGTCTTTCTCTAGGTAACTTACAAGCACCCACCAAAACCTTTCATCTTTCACCATAAAACCAAACTTACTTCTAATGTCTTCTACTAACTGCTCTGTTGTCATTTTTTAACCCCTGCTAAACTTTCTACTGTTGGCTCTCCGTACTTTTCTTTATCCCCGATAGCTTCAGCACACCTTTTATTTATTCTGCATAAGGCGTTGTAGTTATCCCTATTAACATCGCTGTCTAAAACCGTACTGTTGTAAAGTGCTTTGGACATTTCCCATATTTCCTTTGCAAACCTCCTCACCGCTTCTTCCTTGGTTTTTTTGCTTTTGGCGTTTATAAACTCCTCAACATACGAAACAGTGTCGTTACCTTCTTCATCGCACCATTTTGCCATTTTCATATTTTCTTCTTCTATCGCTTCTTCTCTTTCCTTTTGTATTAGCTTGAATGCCCACCGTAAAAAGACAGCTATTTCAGGGCTTATTTCAATGCCCGTAAGTTCAAACCACTTATTATGTAGTGTTACTTCCTCTATCTGTTCATCTATATTTTTCATTTGTTCTCCTCTCTTGAAACGGTAGCGAAAATAACTTGCTGTTCTGTGTAGTCTGTCATTTGGACTCCTTGTTGGGTTGGAGATACGAACTAAATCTATCTCTGATTTGGGTTCTAATACGCACTAAATACCCCTGCCCGTCAGAGGTGCTTTTATTTCCTATATCTTCAAGGAACTCCAATACTGCCAACAACATCGCTTTCCTTGCTATAAAGACTTCCTTTTCCACATCAACGCTTGGAGTTGATTTGGAATATTCTGTCTCGTTGTTAGGTTTAACCTTACTGTTGTACTTTTTCATCATAATCCTCCAAAAAGAAATCAAATACTTCGGCAGGTGTTCCATATACCTTGAAACTGCCTTCCTCTGCGAATCGTTCCATAAAAGCCTTCTTCTTTCTCGTAATTGTCAGATATGCTAGGTTTTTTACAAGAGTAGAGAGCTCCCTTTCGGCTCTTGCAAAGTTAAATCCGTTGTACTCACTATCAAAACAAGCTCTTAGTATTTCTTCTATTAAGCCGTCGGGACTGTCGGGTTCGTTAATGGGCTCGGCGGGCTGGTTATGCTTTTTCGTTACCTTATTCGTTACCCCACCAACGCTTTGCACGGGTTTACTGACACCCCTGTTACCGGGAATCGCCCTATTCTTATCCGTTGCCGGGAATCCCGGTGTTTCCTCATATAAAGATACGAGTTCGTTAGTGCAATCCCTTACATCAGCTTCACTCATTATGCCCTCTCCCCATTTGATAACTATCTCCTCTACTTTCTGTCTATATTCTTGTAGTGTCATTTGTTTTCCTCCTTAGTGGGGGAGTCTATGGGTTCCGTTCTACCAATCCCCGCACATTTACAAGCCCAATGACATGTATAAGGATTCTTCCAAAACCTCTCTAAAGCTCTTTCACTTTTTCCATGTGTTGGACAATCGTTATCTATTTTCATCTTCCCCTCACTTTCCTTAGTTCGTTCAAACCAAATAACTTACCCTCAAGGCTTGAAGCAGTCCGTATTATCTCAATACACTCTTCTTCGGTCCGGGGGGCACTATTTTTCTTAAGAACAGCTCTTCCTGCTACCGAGGAACACTTCTTCGGACCTTTTAAAAATGAATACAACCTACCTACCTTTTTCATAAACACCTTACTGTAGCGCGGATCTAAAACCCTTGGATTATACCCGGTAATTAAAGTTACAGGCATATTATTTCCCTTCTATACGCTCCTTAAACTTTGTTACAAACTTCTCAGGGGTATGGAGCGGGGGAGCCCAGGACTCCCTATGACCCCCGTACAGACAATATTCTTGTATCCTTCCTTTGTGATAACTGTTGGCTTTAGCATAGTCATCTATCTCATCTATCAACGTATTCTCGTATATGTAACTCATAGTATACGGTGATAACGAACCTATAGTAGACATATCCCTAGATTTCTCCTTGCGGTAGGGAGAGGAAAGCCAATTATTAAAGGCGAGTATGGAATTACCACATTTTTTACCCTTACCTTCGTACCACGTAGCGAGGTCCCGGACCATGTGTAGGAGTTCGTCCACCGCAGCCTTACTGATCCATTCAGGGTAGTATTTTAAAAAGGTTTTCCTGGTACAAGGTTTTAAGGAGCAAAGAGCCGTGTAGAGAGGGAGCGAGGGAGCGGGGAGATCTATAAACTCTGTAGAGGGCTCAGACTCGGTTTCAGATTTAGGTTTAAGTTCCTTCGGAGCGAGGGAGCCCGGTTCGGATTCTAAGGGAGAGATTGTTTCGAAGTCTAGGGGCGGAGAGTTTCGAAGCGAAGGGGCGAGGGGGACAGGTAAGGAACCAGGATACTCTTTTAAAAAAGATTTTTTTGCCTTCTTACTACTACTACTAATATCCTTATTATCATTATTATCATTATTGAATGTTGTTATTTGTTTGTTATTTGTTTGTTGATTGTTTGTTATTTGTTTGTTAGGTTGCCTGTTAACGCCTTGATAGTCTTTGTACTTATTTATTGTTATGACAGTGTATCTGTTGGTAGTTTTGATTGTTATTTCGCCTGTTGATTTTAGCTTATTTAACGCAGTGCGCACTTGTTGCACTGACAAAGCACCAATCTCCGTTGCTATATTTCCGTAGCTGGTAATTTTTTGACCTTCTTTTATGGCTATGCCGCACCATTCTGTGTCTTTGTGACTTGCTGTAAAAATAAGGTGTGTGAATACGCGGTACACGTTGGTGTCTGCGTACCATTGCCATTCCACTATTTTTCTGTGTATGGATACCCAACCGCTAATTGACATGCATTTCCTTTCTAAAACCAAATATCCCCCCGCCGGTTGAAAAGAATTTACAGGAGACTTTTCTATCTACAGCGATATAAAACGCGACGGGGGAGTATTTAATTTTAGTTAGTAATTTTTTAAACATTGCTGTAGATTCTGACTTCTGGCGTATTTTTTGCCTCCTGTTTCTAATATTTTAGGCTTTCCATACTGAAAGTCAATACGTATTTGTTGTTTAGGGCGGAAGTTACCTGACGGCTTCCCCCGCCCCGTTTGTGCTTATAGCGCGTGATAGTCCTGTGAATATTTACAGGTGTCCATCAGTTTGCCTTGGTTGTAAAAGCAAAGCATCACATCCAACGGCATTTCGACCAGCTGTGATCTGAGCCAGTCAGTTACCTCTTTCACGCTCTCCTCGAAAGTATCAAAGCAGAATTTACGGTTACCCCTAGCGAAGAATCCAAACTCGTTGGTCTTACCAATCGATTCACAAAACTTATGGTGTCCCTCCGAGTTTTCACCTCTCCCGGATTCTAGTGTACGGATTTTTTCAACCAGCTCCCCCAGCCCCTCTTCATAAACGATTTTAGTCTTATCGGTTTGAGTGAGTGTTTTTTTCTCTGCAGCTAACACAGTGAAAGGTTCTGTTGATTCTACCTCTAGCAGGGTAATTACTATAGGTTTCTGGGTTACTAACGGAGATCTAATCTCTACGTTGTGCCACTTGCTCCACAAAACTATTCCCCGGAAGTCCGCAAGGATTAACCCCAAATCTACCAAGGTAAGCACCAAGCACACGCCCAGCAGTATTTTTTGCCTTTTAGTTAAGGCAATATTCAGTTTTTGCATTTTCTATCACCTCCTTAAAAATCGAAAAATTTATAATATAATCCAATTACGGTCGAATGTTTCCCAGCTTCTATAGGGGCATTGAAACGGTTTTATAATTACCGGGTAGAAATTACCTATCACCCAGCCCAGCGGTCCTCTTGAATACTCTGCGATGGTCAACTTGTATATTTTTCCCGTCTCTAACATCGGGAAAGTCTCGTCTGGTTTTCCTATAAACCTGCAACGTCTAATCATTTGCAATCCTCCTAAAAAAATGTTATATACATAATGCCCGTTGAGCCTATGTGCAACCGCCCTGTGTTTACACGGTGCGCTTTGTTCCTCTAAGCGAGACGGGCAACTTTTTATATTTTATGGTAGTACGCCACGGCTAACTTCTCAGCTCTCTTAACGAAAGCTCTGCTCTCACACGTCAGGGCAAGTCCCGCGTGAGTATTTAACAGTTTTGCTGTTAGTTTGTGTCCGTCCCGGTGAAACTCTACGCGGTCAAGTCGGTAGTGTTTAGCGTTCGGGGCTTTATATGTTGCTATTAGCATTTTTAGTCTCCTGTAATTAAATACAATTAAAATACTTCAGCTCCGCCGTCTAGCCTTATTATTGTGTGTTTTACATCTCCCACGTTCGTGCCTTCTATTGCTCTGGTGCATAAATACTCAGCTCCGCCGTCGGTTCGTTTAAAGAATAGCGTGTATTTACTCGCTACCGCTATTGTGTCGTAGATATTTAGTTTTTTAGTTGTTGTGACCATTGGTTTCTTCCTCTTCCCATGAAATTAAGTAACTGTTTTCGCTTTTCCCTCCGCCTAAGTTTGAAACTCTAACTTCTAAGGCTTCGGCTAGTCTGATAATTGACTCCTTGCCACAACCGCCGTCGATGTAGACTTTGTCTCCGTCTTCGTAAAGTATATGTTGTTTGTTTGTTTTCTTGTTGTAGAAGTGCAACCCGTAAAATGTATCCGTTCCGACATTCTTTGCCCGTTCAATAATCGGCGTGTATTTTGTCAGCACGTACGCAAGGGAAGTTCCCCCCATATCGTAGCCCCCACCACTACAGCCACACGAACGGTCTGTAAAGGTGTTGAAATTTTTAGTTATGTGCGCGGTACAACGTAGCCCTCGGCTGCTGTCTTTCCACGTTTGTCTGAGTATAATTTGCTCGGTCATTTTTTTAGTCTCCTGTAAAAACCAATTAAATAAGTTATCTGAACAGTCTGCGAATACGTGCGAGATAGAACATTTTTCTATGTTCTCTTTCAAGCTTTTTGATAAAGCTTTTTGTGGCTGGGTAATGTATTGCCATCTTTTTGTCTCCTGTAATAAATAAGTACGTTGTGCCTTTAGTGGTTTTGTTTTTCCACTATCAGAATTCTAGCATTAAAATACGTATCTGTCAAGTATATTCTATCCGGGAAGTTTTAGAAAAATACTCTAATCTGTATTGTAGTATGTCGCCTCTTTATAGTTTGCGGGAAATATGCGGGAATTATAAAAAACTAGTAATGCAACACCTCGATTATGGCGTGGTTACAGCCTATAGTCGTACACGTCGTTATATATACATTATACGACGTGGTTTTGAAATAAAAAAACTGGTACTATTGCTTGTAACTACAGCCAAAGCAACCGAATGTGGCAACCCGTTGGGCAGGGGCAGAAGAGGGTGAAGTATCCTATAGTAAACGAAACAAGGAGTTTATCCCGCCATTAAAAGATTTCCGTCAGGGGGTGGGGGATAACTCCTAGCGGGGTCGCAACACAGTAGTGATATCCCTCGCTACATTTGACCAAATTCCCCGCTACTTTACAAATTCGTATCTGTACTATAAGATAACTTTATGTCACGAACAAAGGATGTTTCCCCTGTCGCATCAACAACAAGCATTAAATTCTTACAGGAATCCGGCTACATCGATTCCCCTAACTGTGCTATATGCAGCGCCACTCACCCAGTCTCCCACATCCCTGTGCGCCCCGATCTCGAAGAAATATGGGTCCGTGCCGGTTCGCATAAAGCTCTCTCGTTCCTTCGCGGCTGTGGCATTAACGTAACTATCCGCTCCCTGCAACGTCACATCCAGAACCACGCTCCCTACCTTCGTGCAGGAATATGGCTAAAGCGCTCCCAAGATCTCATCAAAGCTGCCGTAGAAGAACACGCTGAAGCTGAGGTTGCAGTTCAAAACATCATAAACATCGGTAACAAAATGGTTCTTGAAGGTGCGCTCCCCGTTACCGAGCGACTTTTTGTCGAATCTCTAAAACTCCAAAGCAAAAACAAACAAGTCTCCTCGCTCCGAGGTTTCCTTGACGAAATAGAATCGGGCGCTTTTTCCAATGCAGAGCTTGTTGATGATAATAAAAAACAACTTGCATCCCCGGTCATTGAAGGCGAAACTGTAGAAGACGATATTTACACCACCCAACCCACCCCAAATGACCCCCCTCTTTCCTCTGAAACACCTCCTTCTTTAAATCCTAATACCGAAGATGGTACTTCTATCGTTTCAGCTCCTGAAACTTCACCAGAACCAATCCTAGAGCCTCCGATAAAAAAGAAAATAATTACTAAACCTCCATTAAAGAAGATACCTAAAGCCAAAATGCTTGAAACATTTGATGATTTTAAACCATTTTTCCCCGAAGCGGAGGGACCTGATGTCGATTGAAGCCGCTAAAGAATACTACGCAAAATATTTTAAACTCGGTAAGGACGACCCCGAAATATTTATTTCTAAAATTGTGTCTCCCGCGCATTGGCGTAACCCCATAACCGGACAAGAAGAAGAAATGCGACCTAATGGTCCACAGCTTAAATGGCTTAAAAACTCAATAATGCCCTATAACGTGTTTGCAGCGGGTAACTCTTCCGGTAAATCTTTTGGTTCTGCCTTTAAAGCAGTTTGGTTTGCGAATTATAAAAAAAAGCCGGGAAAAAACTATGGGAGCTATGCAGAATTCATTTCACAACCCTATAAAGTTTTACTATCGGGTCCCGAATCCAAGCAGGCAATGTCTCTTTTTGAACAGGTTGAATTCTTACTTAAAAATTCCCCTTATTTGTCTCAGAAGATTGTCAGTATAACTACCGGAACTAAAAGAGATCCCCACGCCTGTATTGACCTGGATAACGGGGCTTCTATTCACGCCATATCAACCAAAAACAAAGGTAAGCACATTGAGTCCGGGGACTTTGATTTGATTATTTTTGATGAGCCTGCAGACGAACCCCACTTAAGTTATGTTATCGATAAAGTATTGGTTCCCCGTATGTTTAGACGTGGCGGTGTTTTAGACCTTGTCGGTACTCCTAAAGATAGCCCGGAGTTTTTAGACTGGTATCGTAAAGGTTGCTCCTCTGAGGATGAGTTTTATGACCCTCGCTACGTCGAACCTGAGTCCTACTACTCCCAAAACGCGTCCTCCTTTGAAAATCCGTTTGCAGACCAGGAGAAGATTCAGCAGTATGCATCCACTAAAAACGAGGATATTATTCAGGAAAGACTTTACGGTAAATTTGTCAATTTCTCTGATTCTGCCTTCCCGGAGACTGTTATCCATGCGTGTCTTAACCCCGAACTTCCTGTGCATATTGAACCGTCTGACGGAAGGATTTATGTCACGGGAGTTGATTTTGGTAGGAAAAACGACTTTACCGTGGCAGTTACTTTAGACGTGACGGAGTTCCCTTTTACCGTCGTCGACTTCGGTCGTTGGGGAGGGGGTAATGTATCTTGGGAGTTTATTTTTAACCAGCTTTATAGTATATTTGAGAAATATAGGTCAGAATTTTTTGTCGATGCGACATCTTCTGGCGGTGACATGCAAGTAGAGTGGCTGAACGGTATGGGCGTGTTTTATAAGCAATTTATTTACACTCCCGCCAAAAAGGTTATACTGATAAATAACCTACAGGATATGATGGCAAGGAGTAGAGTTAGGTTCGGGCTAATACCGGAGCTTAAAGATGAGCTTAGGTTTTACCCGCGAAGTCTCGAAGATAAACACTTCGACACGGACTGTGTTATGGGTCTTGCGCTCGCCTGCCTGCGTGCCAAAGATTTTGGTAATGTAAGCGAGCCGTACGAATATTAAATGACTAATATAATTACTAATGTTAAAAATGCTCTAGGTTATGCAGAACCCGCTGTTATTGAAGTAGCCCGGCTTTGGAACTCCATGTCGGATATTTATTCCCAAAGTACAACCAACTCACGAAGACACAGAGACATGTTTTTAGGAAGTCAATGGACTTCGGAAGATCTGAGTAAAAAAGATAGAGTGCATAGAGTATATAACTATGGGGCACAACTTTTACGTAAATTTCAGATGTATGAAGGAGCTAAAGGGTTTGATTTAAATGTTAAATATACTAATGACGATGAGCTTTCTTTACTTATTGCAGAGGCTACTGAAGCTTTAGCCTATCAGATATTAGATAGCGCTAAATTCTTTTCTAAATACTTAGAATCACGTCTTGCTAAAAGCCTTTACGGAACTATTTACTACGGACCTTTATGGAACTCGGATAATAAAGACGGAGGACCGAAAGGGACTTTAGAAATAAGAACTTTAACCTCCGAAAGATGCCGCGTTTTATATCAGGATAATAACTTCGAAGTGCCGGAAGCTTTCATTACTTGTAAGAGAATGCATGTGGATGTTGCTCGAAGAATTTACGGCGGTTTGGTGGAAAAAACTATTGAACCGGATGACTATGTTAATTCTGACGAATATAACAAAGCTGTTAAAGATTACGTTTTTAGTACGCAGCCTTCGGGTTCCTATAATCTTGACAGTAAAAATATGGTGACTATTTGGAATATGACTAATACCGAAAGGTATGTGGTTACCGTGGGACACCAGGTAGCTATTGATAGAGAGCACGGATATAAGATAAACGGCAAGGGTTTTTGCCCCATCGTTCAGGAGCATAACATTTACTTAACAGGCTATCATATTGGGTTTTCCGATCTGTATTTTGTTGAGGATCAGCTCCGCGCTTTAAATAAACTTTACTCGCTTTTGGAAGAGATTGTTGAGGATAACGCATATCCTATTATGTTTGAAATAAACAACTCTCTTAGAGGTCAGAAACTTAAAAGAGGAGAGATGAGAGGTAAAGTGTTCCCGATGACCGTAGGACCTAATGAAGAGGGTATAAGACAGCTTCAGGCTTCCACTTTAGTACAGCCGGTACTTGCTGCTATAGCTGAAGTTAAGTCTACTATATTTGATATTTCTTCTATGCCTGCAGCTGCTTTTGGAGCTTACCAACCTAACACCAAGTCGGGTTTTCAAGCAACTGTTCAGATGCAGCCCGCACTTCAGGAGATAGACGGAAGACAGGTAAGAACTGCTGAAGCTTTAAATACTCTTATCAGACAATGCCTTGCTATTTTAGAAAAAGAAGATCCCGATTCACTTACTATAAGTCTACCTGCTGAGACCAATCCGGCGGATGGTCAGGTTATAATTCCTGAACAGAAAGTAAAACTTAGTAACCTATCCGCACACACAATTGAGATTTTATTTGGAAATCCGCTACCTAAAGACGATGCCAGGGTGATTCAAAACGAGACTATGAAATATACTAATAAACTACAGTCTAAGAGAACTACAATGCAGAATCTTGGTGTGGAGAGTCCTTCTAAAGAAAACAACATTATAGAGCAGGAAGATATTAAATTAGCGGAAATTCAGGCTAAGGTGCAATCCATAATGGCTGAGGCGGAGGCTGCAGTTATAGCTAAACAACAGGCAGCAGCTACACCGAAACCAACGGCAGATGCTGGAGCTAACGGTCCTTTGAAACCGGGACAGAATCCCGAACAGAAGATGCCTACTCCTATTGGAGAAGAAGAGCCTGCTGTGGAAACTGCTGGAGAGGCGGTAGCGGAAACCAGCACGCTTTAGTATGAAATATGGCTTACAAGACCGAAAGTCCAACAAAATCAAGAAGAAGCTTAACAAGAGCCTCCGCAAATTCAAGGGGTTACTCAAGCGTTTTAAGCGGGTTTTCTTCTTCTTTAAATGATGTAAGGAAAACTTTATTATCTGAGGCTTTATCCCGTATAAACTATGAGATAGAAGTTAACGCGTCTTCCAACGAAGATAAGTTAAATCTGTATGAAAACTATCTTGAAAACTTAACTCCCGGAACTTCCGAGTACTATGATACTGCGCTTAAGATTCAGAACCTTAGAGACTCTTTATCTACTGAGGATTTTAACTATGCTAAAGCTTTATATTCCGGTAATCAGATCTCTGCTGAGGAATACTATAGGATACTAAAAGAGAGGGTAAATGAGGATGATTTATCCGATAAAGAGAGAACTCAAAGAACTTTAGATCTTTGGGATTTTGAAAGAAAAGTTAAAAATAATGCTACGGACGATGCCTTAAGAGAGGCAGCTTTACAGGAAAGCCAGGGTATTATATCTGCTTTTGATAGGCTTTCTGTTATTCAGGCAGCTTACGATGCTGAGACCGACCCGGACCGAAAACAGACCCTTAAAGGACAACTTATTGCTCAAAGGGATGCCTCTGTAAAGGAAAATCAGTCTTATAGGGAGCTTATTATCAGAAAAGGTATCCAGGAAGGAACTGCCACTAAAAGTGATTTATTGGCTTTATATGCTGAGAAATATCAGACTGCGAAGACTCCAAACGATGCTTTACAGGCTGAAATAAGTTTACAAAACCTTCTTAAGGAGGTTACAGCTGATAACAGTAAGATGTTTAAAAAGGAAGTAAAAGATATAGTAGCTGTTTTAGATAATAAGATTGAACAGGCAAGAAGAGACGGGGATGTAACCGCTCTTAAGCTTTTATATGATAACAAAGCTGGTGTTATTCAGCAGTTTTTCAATAGTGAGGATGTTTCTTTAGAAGATAAGGAAAGTTCTTCTACGTTTTTTACATTTTTAAAAGAAACCTACGGTAAAGATTACGATATTGACTCCGGAACGGTGATAGATGTAGCACCTACAGCCGAAAACAACATTGAAATAGTAGAAGAGGCGTTACATAACCCCGATTCTTCTTTAATTGTAAGGACTTTTAGTCCCAGCGGTATCGGAACTAATAAGATTGTCAGAGGAGAAAAAACTACCATCACAAAACCCGACGGTACTATTGAAAATTTCTATGATTTTGGAAAAAATGTTGCTGTTTCAAGAATAGATACCTCTTTAACAAAGGAAGCTATTGACCCAATTACCGGACAGGTTTTAAAGGATGAGCAGGGAAATCCTATCAGGGTGGGTGCAACTCCTTCCGGGCGAGAACTTAAGAGTTTGCCTGATAATTACGGTGATGTTTTACAGGTTGGGAATCTTAAGCCTTTAAGTGCAAATGAGTTTAAGGGGGAGTATGTGGATCTTTATAAAGATTCCGGTGGAAATATGGTACGCGGTTACAAGGTTTATGGGGAGAGGTTCAAAAACACTTTGGGGGCACAGCCTGTTGCTGGGGAGAATAATGCGTTTTTACTTACCACAAAGGATAATCAGATACCTAATCAGAAGTATGTTAAAGAGCAGGAGCTTTACAGACCTACGATTAAAAATATTGTTGAGGGAATACCTAAAGGTGTAGTGAATACTATAAAATCTGCTTTTACCCCCTCGTCCCAAGTACAAAGAGATACCCTTGCTATGCAGGGAATTGGTGACATAGCAAACGATGTTTCAAACACTATAAAAAAGATTGATTTTAGCGGTCTTACCCAGGGAATTCAGAACAATGTGTCTGATATTAAGATTCCTGAAGTAAAACTGCCTGATTTTAGTAAGAATTTTGCTAATATTGAGAGTGATATTCAAAGGCAACTTCTAAGTAGTGTTTTTAAACCTAATGTTGTTTTAAATACTGTTTCGGGTAATTACACAAGAGCAATTACCGGAGCTGTGACTAATTTTGTTAGAAACTCCCCTCTTGGGAATAATTTTATGAATTCGGTTGGAAATTTCTTTAGTGGTGCTCTCAATACTGTAAGAAATTGGTTCGGAGGTAATTAATGCCTTACAACAGACCGTCCTGGGCTTCCTCGGTCCGAAATAAATATGCAAAGCTTGTCCCAACTCTCGGCGGTGCTGAGGGGTATGCACGTGCTTCCGAAGATATTGGCATAAGACCTGAAGATATACCTGTTATCAGAAGAGGTCCTGCAAATATAGCCGATGTTTTACCGGGTGCTGGAGCTCAAAACGCTAAGGTAGATTTTAGTAGAAGTACAAACAATACTTATAACAACAGAAACTTTAATGTTACAGGAGCCAAACCCGGTCTTTTTGGGACTTTGGTTTCTTCAGGAAAGGTAACTTTAAGAAATGCTGGGGAACTTTTAAGTAAGCTTGACCCCTCTATGGTTATTGGTTCTGTAAAGGGAACGGTAGCTGAAACAGGGGAATCTTTTAAAAGGCTTTTTGGTGCTAATGCCTTAAATATCAGTAATTTTGTAACGGATGCTACATTTAGAAAAATGGCTTTGGGGCAGAAGTTAACGCAGGAGGAGATGGCTGCTTGGAGTGAAATGCGTGGTAAGGAGCTTTCCGATAAATATAAGAAGTTGGGACTTGATCCTACCAAGCAGTACGGTATTGGCGATGCTGCTGGGGATGTGTTTAACGTGGTAACTGCCGCTGCCAGCGTAATACCTGTAGCAAAGGCGGGGGTTGCCGCTTTTAAAGCCGCTCCTATTGTCGGTAGGACACTTATTTCTTCCTTTACAACCAAGATAGGTACAGAAGCTGTTAAAGATGCTGTAAAGGCTGGGGGACCTTTAATTATAGATACTGCTGGTAATGTTTTTGCTAAACCTACTTCTAAAGTTATAGTAAAGACATTTTTAACCGAAGGGTTAAAGGACGGGTTTAAGTTCTTTAATGCTACTGCTGGTACTGTTGCTATTGAGGCTTATAAGCAGGGCGTAAATATTGAACTTATGAACGAGGTTAGAAAAATCATATCTCCTGAGGCGGCGCTAAGAATTGAAAGAGACCAAAGAGCTTATGTTGGTTCTTTAAGTCTTGGAGAAAGGCTGACACTTGACTTAGCGGTAGGTATTTATCTTCCTTTTTATGTTCCCGGACTTAGGACCACTTTTAACTTGGTAACAAACGGAAAGCAGGCAGTAGAGACCGCTATGATAAGTCGTGCTTTTGATAAAGCGTTTTCAGATCCTAAATCTATTGAAATTTTAAATAAGATATCTGAGGTTACTGATTTAGGCACAGGTCTTGCTGGGGATGTTCAGCTTAAGGGAAATCTTTTAAAACATCTTTCTACCGTTATGGGTGAAGACCAGGTAGCAATTACTACCGAGCACGTTTTAGAAACTATGGAATCTTGGGCTAAAAACCCTATCGCTGAGGTAGCTTTAAAAAGAGCGGAGCTTGAGAAGACTTCTACTAACCTTTCGTGGTATTCGGATAAACTTGGGCGCGCTTTAACTCCGGACGAGAGATTAATGCACTGGTTTATAACTGAAACCCAAGGTAAATATATCGGAGATTTAGGGGATAACCTTGCTTTTGAGTTTGAAAAAGCTTTAAAACTTAGAACTTCCGGTATTGCCGAAGGGTTTGAAGATGTTACAAAAATAGTTACAAGGCAGGAAGACATAAAGCTTCTTGCTGGAGACATTACCAGGGTCGGAGATGTGGGTTCTGCTAGATCTGCTATAGACGGAATGCTTCTTAATAAGACTGAGCTTTTATCCACTCTCAGGGATAAACTCAGAGGTCTTGGAGGGGATTTAATTGAAAGAGACGGAAAATTTATAATTCCTGAGCAGTTTGTAAAACTTCCTGAGATAGGTGATATAAAAAATGCTTTGAGGGATATAAACGAGGAGATACTTGCTACTATTTCTCAAGCTAAAGCTTTGGGAATATCGGATAATATCTTAAAACTTCCTTCTAATAAATGGCTTCTTAAGGAGTGGGATGCTACTACAGCCTTTAACAGTATCAGAGCTTCTTCTGAGACGGCTCAGTTTCAGAGAGGTTTATTCCAAAACTTTGATTTAAAAAATATAAGTCAGATAAAACTATGGGCTAGTAAGAATGCTGAGGCTTTAGACAGAATCTTCTCCGGTGGGGGTGCTTCTCCTAAACTTAAAGCTATGTTTGCCGATGCTGTAATTGACTTTAGAAACTTTAACCCCGATGCTTCGGAGAACGATGTTTTACAGTTTTTACTTTCTCTTCCAAGCAAGGAGGAGGCTTTAGGACGTGTTCCTAAATGGGTTACAAGCACCTTAAGTAAAGCAGAAAAACTAACATTAAAAATGAATGAAGCTGTTTCTAACTTTGATAAACAACTTTTGGCTAACATAAGAGCCGGGGCGGATTTACCTAAACAAACTGTGGAAGATATCGTTACTGAAACTAGAAGGATTGAGGCGCAATTACCTCGCGGGGCGTTTGCTCCTGAGTATTTATCCAAGACAAGCAGATGGGGAGCTGGGGTAACGGAGATTCCTTTAGCAGATGAGCCTTTAAAGGTTGAAGGCTGGGCAAAACTTATAGCTGATTTTTCAGATTCTAATGGGATAACAAGAGCTGTAACAGACTACCTGGTTCCTCATAACCCTACAGATATTTATGTTAAGGCAATGAATAATCTATCAAATCTTATAGAAAAACAAGCTCCTGGTAAAACCGAGAGTGTTATGAGACAGATATCAAAGATTCAGGATAAAGGTATATCTCTTATACCGCTGATGCCTGGCGGCGGTCCCAAGTGGGAAGCTTTAGGTAAACCTATGGTATCTGGTGTTGATTGGAAGACTTTAGATAAACTCGGAGCTTCCTTCGGCGTTGATAATCTCGGCAGGATGACAAGGGAAGCGTTTGTTAATGTTTTAACTGAGTCGGGTGTTCGTATGGGTATTGTAGACCGTCTAAGAGCTGCTCCTGGGATTGGGGCAATATACGATGCTTTATATAGACAATGGATGCTTACCCGTTTTGCTTTAAATCCTATGTTTCATGCTCAACAGGTTCCTGAAGCGGGTATTATAGGTATCTTAAGATCATTTAACTTGCCCGAAGGAATGTCTAAAAACTATATCCATTACGCAACAAGAAACCCTTTAACTTCTATGACTGCTGAGGAGCTTGAGCTTTATAAGGCTGTGTCTTCAAGGGGTTTGGGTAGAGGTACAAGAGATGCTCTAATGGACGTTGATATATTAAAGGGTACTACTTTGGAAGAAAATAAAAGACTTGCAGCCTTCATGGCGGAGTTCCCGGTTCAAGTCAGAGGACAACTTTTTGATATGCCCGCTTTAAAGAACGTAGATCCTTTGGTGCTGGAAGATTATAGGGACTGGATTTTAGGGCTACAGCAGAGTCCCAAAGCTATGGCGGATGCTATAAATGAGGCTTTTTCAACTACTGGGTTTGATTTAAAAAGCGAGGCGATAAAAAGAGCTGTACAAACTACAAGGGTAGAGGTACAGAAATTTACTACTTATAACCTTAACAGGTCTGCTCTTGAAAAGGATTTACACGCCTTTCTTTTCCCGTTTTCTTATCAGAAGAAGTTTTGGACTGAGGTAGGAAAGTTCGTTGGCGGAGGTTCTGTACTCAGACCTGTTGTAGTCAGCGAGGCTTTTAAAGGTATTTCCGATATAAACGATAGTCCTACTATGCAGGAAGTACGCGCCAAGTATCCTACGATGACTGGGTGGATTTGGAACATACTTCCGTTTAATCCTACCTATCCTTTAATAGATATTACTCAGGGTAGTTATTGGTTGGGGGGTATTAGAGCAGATCCCACACAAGCAGTTCTGTGGGATACATTTGTAAATAGTAGTGGTAAATATAATCTTTTTGAAGACCCCACGGCAGCTGCACAAAAAGTAGGGGGCGGTGGCTTTAAGTTCTGGACACAGGACGTAGCTACAGCTTTAAATGAGGTGTTCAAGCAGGAAACCCCGTCACAACAATCAAAATATATATGGATGCTTAACAGGCTTCGACAAGAAGCCGAGTTGCAAAAGCATTGACACCTATAGTATTTAGTTTTAGGATATATGTATTGTTTAATACCTTGAAGGGGGGTGTTTAAATTGGAGCCTGATAAAAAATTGCCTGATGAAACGTCTAAGGCTGATGAACCACTTAACGTAGAACCGGAAAAAAAGCCGGGAGAGCCGACAAGTGAGTCTAAGCCAACCGAACCGTCTAAAGAGGAACCTGTAAAAACTGAGGATCCTCAAAAAGCAATTCAGAAGCATGCCGATCTTCGTAAGAAGGCGGAAGAAGATGCAGAAGTCGCAAGAAAAGAAGCCGAGATAGCAAAAAAAGCTGCCGAGGAATCTGAAACTAAACTTGCAAACCTGCGTAAAGAGAAGGCTGAAATACAGATTAAAAATCGTATTCAGAACTCGAATCTTCCGGAATCTATGAAGGAGAAAGCTTTAAAGGACCCCGTTAAGTGGCTAGTTGCACAGAATACGGATAAAGTTCCTGAAAAGCCTACTTGGGATGATATTGATACTCTTATCAATACTGAATTGGATGGTACGGTAACTGGTTATGAAACCGACTTTGGTCGTAAACCTTCGCCGAAATCCACCTTTATAGATTTAGATAATGCTCCTGCGAGTGCTCCCGGTAAGGAGATATCTCGTAGTAAGCTTGCTGGTATGTCTCCTTACGAAATAGCTAAACTTCCTACGGAAGTTGTAGAAGAAATGAAGAAGAAGGAAGCAAGTAATAATTAAATCTTTGAGGAGGTGAAAAGTAAAAAATGAGTGATTCAGGAATAGTTGCAATGGATTATGCCATTCCAGAAGTTTGGGCTGCGGAAGTTTTGGTGGAAGGTGAGAAACAGCAATTTTGGAGTCAGTTCGAGGGAGCGCAGGGCTCCGGAATGCCGGTTATCCGAAAGGATGACTTGTCCAAAATGGCTGGTGATACCATCCATATCATCACAGTATCGAATCTAACAGGAGCCGGAGTTACCGGGGAAACCGCACTAGCTGATAGTGAGGAAACCTTAGTAGTCGGTGAAGTTCAGGTTACGATTGCCAGACTTAGACACGCTATCAGATTTACAAGAGATGCGATCCAACGATCGATAATTGATTGTAGAACTGTTGCAAAAGGAAGGTTAGCCTACTGGTTAGCCGACAAATTGGATTCAGCCATGTTCACGATTGCAGGAACCGGAAATACATATAATGTGTATGGAGGTACAGCAACCGGAACTGGTAACTTGACCTCCGGGTCAGGGAACGGTATGTCAGCTGCTTTAGTTTCGAGAACGAAAGTTAAGCTCTCGGATAACAAAGCACTTCCCATTAGAACGTCAAACGGAAACAAGTACTACGCACTAGTTATGCATACCTATGATGGGTATACATTGAAGCAGGACACCACATTTAACAGTAATTTGTTAAGTGCTGCTGCTAGAGGCGAAAACCATCCTATCTTCACGGGTTCTTTAGGGATCTATGACGGTATGATATTGTACGTTTCTCAAAACGTATCTAATACAGATAGCAAATCTAAGTGTGTGGCGTTTGGTGGTGAGGCTTTTGCCAGAGCATATGGACAATACCCAGACTGGGTAGAGGAATGGTTTGACTACAAGAATAAACTTGGTATTGCTACATCCGTGGTCTATGGAGACAAGAGAGCAGTCGAAGCGAATTCAGTTGTGGTAAACACCTATGCTGCAAACCCCAATGCCTAGGGATCTGCTGACTAGCGGAGAATACAGGTAATCTCTATTACTCAACCTGTCCGTGAGGGAGGGACCCTTACACGGGGGTACGTTAAGCCCTTGTTTTAAAAGTAGATATTTGCAAATATCTCTCCTTCGGTATTCCCTTCCCGGAGGAGAGTTCATTGAGGGGAACATTGGATGAACATATTATATTTAGCAAACACGAAAGTTATCGATGGGTGCGGTTACTACCGAAATCTCCTACCTTCCCTGTATTTGGAGTCTTCGGGTATGGATACCTGCAAGATAACTAATCAGATAGTCACAAAAACGGATAAAGATAAGAAGGGTAATATCACTAACGTATATTACGAGCTTTCTATTCTTCAATGGGCGGATATTTTAGTCTTTAATAGGTTTTTGGATGCTCCTTACGAGCCCCTGGTAAAAACAATGATTCAGGCAGCCAAGCATTACAAGACCGCCATTATCTATGAAACTGATGATGATTTTTACAATATCCCTCTTTCCAATCCTGTAAGGGAGAATGCTTTAAGGGCTCTGCCTCTTATAAGAATAATGATGGAAGCTGCAGATGCTTATACGGTTACCACTAAAAGACTCGGAGAAACGCTGGAAGAAAACTCTATCAGGGAAAAGCCTGTGTATGTACTTCCTAATTCGGTAGAAATCGGAAGATTTGTTGTTAAACACGACCTGTTCTTAAAGCCTAAAAAGCCGGGAGTTATAAGGATAGGCTGGTCTGGGGGTGCTACCCATGTTAATGATTTTAAGAAGACCGGTTGTTTTGACGCTTTAAAAGAGATTATGGCTACAAATAACGACGTTGAATTCGTTTTTATGGGTAGTTCTAATGTGGATGAAATATTTGACTTTAAGCACGAGTCTGTAGGCTTTGTTCCTATAGACATCTTCCCGGAAACCTTAAGAAGCCTGGACTTGGATATTGCTTTGTGCCCTTTGGAAGACTATAAGTTTAATTCAAACAAGTCTGCTATTAAATGGGAAGAGTATTCTGCTTGTGGTTACGTTACCGTCTATTCTAATGTTCCCCCCTACTCCGATGTTATAAAGGATGGGAAGACTGGTTTTGCTGTAAATAATACCAAGGAGGAGTGGGTAAGCACTATAAATAGACTTATAGCAGATAAGGGCTTAAGAACCCGAACTGCCAGGCTTGCCTTTTCTGAGGTCCATAATAAGTTCAACATGGAAAAGAACTTTATGTTGTGGCATAGGGCATATAAACAGGTCTTAAAACGCTAGACACTTGTTTACAAACCTTATTTGACATATAATTTGGTTGAAGGGAAAGTATAAAATTGGAGGATTTTTAGATGCCTATAGCGCAATCTGATATAAAATTCTTTAAATCTGCTGCTACAGATTCAGATGGTGGGGCTATTTCCGCGACTGAAATAACGGATAATACCTTAAATAACCTATTTGACGACGTTTCAGGGGATGAGGCTCAGGCTGGCGATGTTGAATACCGAAAGATATTCATAAAAAACAACCACGGTTCTTTAACATGGATCGCGGTAAAGGCTTGGATTGAGTCTCTTACATCTTCTACGGACGACGAGATAGCTATTTCACTATCTACTAACTTAACTGGGTCTAATGCTACTGGGGACGGTCAGAGCTACGTTGCTCCTACTGCCAAGACTCACGGCGATGTCTTGGTTGTTGGAAATCTTACTGCTGGTGGATATAAAGATATTTGGATCAGAAGGACCGTTAGTGCTGGAGCCGCTGCCTTTACAAACGACACGGCTGTTTTAAAAGCTGAAGGCGAAACAGCTGCCTAACGTATTTTAATATGGATGCCATAAAGAATTTCGTAAAAGTCGAGGTCTCTACCGGCTACGATTCTGCTGCTACTTCTGTAGTCTTAAAAGCAGGAGACGGTGCAAAACTTCCTGATCCCGCAACCGCTAACTATAATCTTGTTTGGTGGAATTCTACCGACTACGCCGATCCTGCCGACGACCCTTATGTTTCTATTGTCCGGGTTACCGGTAAGTCTACGGACACTTTAACTGTTGTACAGCCTTCCTCTGCTACAGGTAATAACTATAACGGGGAAACTTCTTCCAATACTGCACAAAATCATAATATAGCCGATAAGGTTTATAAGATGGCTTTAGCCCCTACCTATAAGGTATTTAATGACCTTGTTCCTAAATCTTTGATTGCTGCTAAGGGAGATTTGGTTGTTGGTAGTGCCGCCAGTACCCCGGCAATATTAACTGTTGGTGCAAACAACAAAATTCCAATAGCCGCAAGTGGCGAGGCAACGGGTTTGAAATGGGATTATGTGGGTTCTTTAATAAACGCACCCGAAGGATTTTTAATCAACGGTAAGATAGTCCCTAGCGCAACCGTACCTACAATAGATAATAACTTAGGAAGTACCGCTTCTGATTTGGGTTTTGAAACTGATTATTGGTATGCACAACCATTTACAACAGGTGCGGGTATAACAGCACTTGATTTATGTACATTTCAACTTAAAAAGACAGGAAGCCCGACAGGTAACATGACTATTGAAATACAATCTGATAATGCGGGTTCTCCTAGCGGTACTGTTTTATATACTACTACTTTAGATGTAGCAACTCTTACAACAGCCTATGCTACATATGCAATATTTCCTAGACTTACCGTTACCGCCGCTACTAAGTACCATTTTTGTTGGAAGGGACAGGATGCTTGGGCAGCAGGAACTACAGTAACTGTTGGATTTGCTAGTGGTTCGGGACTTCCCACCATGCATTATGGAGCAGGAAACTTTGCAAGTTCCTCTACTTCTTTAACCTTGAACTTAAAAACTTATGTAAATGCGGGGGACTTAACAGTAGCGATAAAAGGTATGGGTGGTAACGACCCGTCATCTACAAATCCTGTGTATTGTAGGATAGGCGATACTGTAAGAAGTATTACAGCAGCTTTATCGGTTACTAAAAATGCAGGAACTAATTGGTTTAACTCTGGCTCTACTAAGTTAGCGATGAAAGAAATTGATTACTTTGTATATCTTGGGTATAACGCAACAGATGGGGTGGTAGTTGGTTTTTCAAGAAGACCGCATGGACATATATATAGTGATTTTTCAGCAACCACTACTGACGAGAAATACTGTGCAATTTCAACAATAACAAACGCAGCAGCAGGGGATAACTATGTTAATGTGGGTAGGTTTGCTGCAACTCTAAGTGCAACAGTAGCACTCACTTGGACAGTACCAACATTTACAGGAATAAATTTAATACAGAGACCGATTTACACTACAAGATGGTTGTCGTATACACCTGCACTATATGCTTCCACAACAGACCCAATATTAGGGTCTTCTCCAATACAAACAGGAAGATATATGATTATTGATAGAATGTGTATTGCCCAGGCTCAAATAGCTTTCGGCAGTTCTGGGGCAAACGCAGGTTCTGGTGATTACAGACCAGGATTACCTGTTAATGCGGGTGGTGAAACAGCCAACCATACAAGATACATGGGTTCTGGTTTTGCGTATGACGCAACTGGTAGCACTTATCCTTTAGCTGTGGCTGTTGTGTATAACATCGCAGCCGATAGGGTATGGACAATGTACTATGCAAATGCAGCAGTTACACACGCAGCACCTGTTGGATGGACTACCAACGATACATTTGGAATAACAATTTCTTATGAGGTATCTTAAAATGAAAGGAAATATATGACATCTAACAACACGAACAAATTTAGAGTAAAAAAAAAGGTAACTTCGTTATAATCTTCGGGAGGGATATTTAAATGCCTTACGGCTCATCATCATACGGTTCTTCAACATACGGCGGAGGTGGGGGTAGAAGCTTTATTAGTAAGGTTTTAACCCTAATCTATAATATTTTCAGTAACGTCAGCATCACTCTTACAGTCATATACATCATCAGAAATCTTGTAAATAATACACTTTCCTTTATCTATATTATTTTAAATAATGTAAGTAACACTTTGTCTGTTATATGGAATATAATGGCTACGGTTGCCGCTAGAATCTTTACGTTTATCTATAACATACGAAATAATGTAAGTAACAGCCTGACTATCGTATGGATCCTTCGCTACTTCGTTAATAAATCTTTACATCTTATTTACAACATCTACGCGTTTCTTTCCAACCAGCTTTTCATCCTTTGGAACCTCCTAAACCACGCATCAAACCAGCTTTCCCTCCTCTGGAACCTTCGCTCCTTCGTGAGTAATACACTATCGGTCATATGGATAATTACCGGGGTTATTTCAAAAGCTCTAATATTAGTCTATAATATAATTAAGTTTGAAATAGGTTACCGTAGGAAACCTGTTATTATAGGGTCTTCTCTCGAAAACCCGGTAATTATAGGCGCTACTAAAGACTCTCCTACGATGTTAGAAACAGCGGGTGACTCTCCACAGGTGTTGTCCGCAGGAGAATAAAATGAACGCACCAGTTTATATAACCAACCCGGAAGACGGGATAGCAACATATGATACTATAGATATTCTTAGAAGTGTTGATAGTTATGCCTCAGTTTATGCTAATGAGGATATAGACCTTACCACCAGAAACCAATTCGGTCCTGGATACACTCAGTATATGGATCTAAGCGGTAATTCCTCCTATTCCTATAAAACACGTTTTAAAAACTCAGTAAGTGGGGCGGTATCAGAACTTTCAGATATCCTATTAACAGGCTCTTCCTATGCCATCTCAGAGGCAAGACGTATTATAAGAGATGCCGACTCAGCCTCCTATGTTTTTACAGATGCCGAGGTTAAAGCCGCGGAAAAAAGAGCTGTAGGTTCCTTATTCCCCAGGCTTTTAGTAGGGGATAAAGATGAGTCTAAAACCATAGTTGTAGATACTTTAGATTATGACCTTCCTGTAAACTGCTTCAGAATTAAGCAGGTTTTTAAAGGTACTGTAGCAGACGGCACTTGGGAAGAATTAGAAAACTACGAAAATATAGACGGTAAGACCTTAAGGCTGGATGAAGGCGATGTTGGAGAAGCCCTAAAACTTACCATTTATTTTAACCGTCCTTTAAGAAACTCCGGGGAAGTGCCTCTCAGACTTCAGCCTATTGTAATATATGAGATACTCGGCGAGTTATACGAGATGCTTGCTAATGACCGAGGTATCAAGTTTAAAGCTTTCCAAGCCCTGCAAAGAGACAGCGATATAAGACCTGAAACATTAAAGCAGATGGCTCAGGATGCTAGAGCTACAGCAGAGCGTTTAAAAAGCACTATAGAAAGGGGTTAACATGACCGCCCGCAAGGAATACTTATTGGATTCCGAACCCGAAATCACCTTTAACGATAATACCGATAAGAATAATTGGTATCGGCTTATAAGCTTGATTTTTGATACTAATGTCCGAAACATAGAGGATGAGAAAGCTGATATGGGTATCGAAGATTACGATTCTAAGCTTGGTAAAGGTACAGGGAAGTTAAAGGTTGGAATATTTGCTGAGAATGAAGGAAAGTTAAACAAGCTTATATCCGATATTAAAAAAGCATTAAATCCCGTTCTTATGCAGGAAAACACTAATTCTGATGAAGGGTATTTGCCTTTTAAATGGACCGAGACTATAGATACTACCGCCTATAATATGGAGGTTTGGGTTAAATCTTTGGAAATACCGAGGGTTTTATTAAATGAGAATGGTTCCGGCGCTATTACCGAATGTAATGTAAAGGCTAAAGAACCTAAGAAATTCTCTCAGGAAACCATTGATATTATAGTGAATACCGCCAGCGCTACGGGAATAGGAACTAACGCCGGGGATATGCCTACCTATCCTACCGTTACTATCACAGGTCCTTCTCAAGCTTCTCCTAAAATATACTACAGCGAGACCGGGGAGTATTTTGAAGTAAACGATACTTTAGGTCTTGTGGATGAGTATGTTATAGACTTTAAAGAAGCAACAGTTAAGAAAAACGGAGTCAATGCCTACGACAAAAAGACAGCAGCCTCTAAGTTTTTCAGTTTAAAATCCGGTGTAGTAACCATAGTCTGTTCTAATTTGAGTAGCGGTCACGCACACATAGCCTTTAAAAGTGCGTGGACGTTATAAACGCCATGTTAAATCCTGAAATAAAAATAGTAGCCGAGAATGCAGCCGGGACAGAACTTTGCGAGTTTAAAAAAGCCTCTTTTATTTCTTTTACTAGGTTTTTATCCTCTGTTGGGGAACTGACTTTTGTTATTCCCAGGACTGACCCAAACTTCGTACATTTAGTAGGTTTAAAGACCCATCTTAAGGTCTTTAGAGACGGGGTACTGGTTTGGAAAGGAATATACGATTATCTTAGAGAAGACATGTACACCTATACTGTGTTTGCCAGTACCTACGAGAGTTTACTGGACTATTATCTAATAAATCCCACAGCTGCAGCTACTTCTACTTCCCGTGCTTTTACCACCAAAAAACTGGGAACTGAGATTGCTCAGATACTTTTTAACGAGGCGGTAGCTAAAACTAACAGTTTGCTTTCAGGATTTACTTTAGGTACTGTAGAAAATCCGTATACGCCGGGAACTACTACCGAGATGACTGCAAGCTACTCTTTTGATTACGATAAGCTTTCCTATGTAATACGCTCTTTAGCTAAGTCCGGGGGAGCTGATTGGAAGATGGGATTTGATAAAACCTTTAACTTCTACAGAAGGCTCGGATCAGATAAGGCTGCTATAGTTTTCCATATAAAAGACGGAGAACCTTCCAATATAGTTGATTTTAAAAGAGATCAGGATTTTAGAAAAATAGGTAATAGTATCTTTGCTTTCGGTGTGGGAGTAAAGGTTAACTTCTTAAAAAGCGTTAAAACCGATGCAACCAGCCAAACTACCCACGGGCTTATGGAAAGAAACCTTGGAATGCCTAAAGACCTCATAGACCAGGCAGCCTTAGATAAGCTGGTAGATGACCAGATTCAGGTAACAAAGCTCCCTACAAGCGTTGTAGCGCCTTCCCTTATTATAAAAAACGTGGGGTTTCTTACCGGGTGGGATGTGGGGGATAATGTTGTTATAGACTTAAATATCGGTCAGACTGCTTTAACTGAGTATAAAAGGGTTTTAGGTATCAACGCTTACTATTCCCAAAGTGGCGCGGAAACTGTACATGTTTATTTAGGAGATAAGAAGGTCTAATGGACTCAATGCTGCATCCTCAAGCCGACTCTGTTACAGTAGCAGAGCTAATAGAAAGACTTTCAGCCTTAGAGTCCCGTAACTCTTTAGGTGCTGCCTTGCAGGGGGGTACTGCTGTAACTTACGATGCTAACGGCAGAATCATTAATCTAAACGCCTCTTCTATTAACGCCGGCAGCATAAATGCTTCAATTATCTCTGTTTCTAATATTAACGCTTCAAATATAAGCTCCGGGACTCTTTCTGCTGACAGGATAGGAGCTAATTCTATAGAAGCCTCCAAGCTTTATGTAAGTGAGCTTTCTGCTATTTCTGCTAATTTAGGCACTATCACAGCAGGAAATATAACAGGAGCACTTATAAAGACTTCTCCAAGCGGACAGAGGGTGGAGCTGACTTCCAACGATTACATAGAACTGTTTAATGCTTCCGGTCAATCCAACGGAAAAATATACGGCACTTCTACTGACTTGTTGATAGAAGCTACAAATGCTGTTGGAGTAGGATTTGTAAAGATTATAGGACACGACAGTCCTGTAGGGGTAGGCATATACGGAGGTTGTGTTATGGATGCTCTTTTTACAGAATCTATAAATTATGGGGGGGCTTACTTAAGTATGGATGCTAATCTTGCTGTAAGCGGTTGGGGATCCTTTGGTGGAGATGTTGATTTAAACGGACACATTTTAAGTGAAATAGGGTATTTGAATTTTAACACCTCCAATAACAGCTCAACCGACGGTAGGATGTGGTATTACAACGCCGGCGGAGATACAAGATACTTTAGAGCAAGGCTCGTAAACTGGAACGGTCAGTTTGATATGACCGGTTTTTAAATATGATAGGTAAAATTAAAGTAAAAGAAAATATACAAGGGAGGATAACAGAGGCTAATAAGAACTATGTCTTTGACCGGGATGCGGAAAAGTTAGACCCCTTGTTCCCGGAGGAAATGGGCAAGTCCTACACAGGTTTAAAGCAGAACAGAAAAAGAATGCTGGATAAAACTGAATTTCCCGACAGACTTCCTACGGCAAGTCTTACTCCATATCCTATTGATGAGGATGATTTTATAGGGCAGTTTGAGTCTAAAAAGAATCTTTATCTTACCCTCGCCCACGCTTTTAATAAAGCAATGGAAAGGATTGAGGCTTTAGAAAAGCAAGTATCTGATTTGACAAATGTGTAATATACTTCTAGAATTTAACGATGATACTTTCTAACCTGACTATGTTAACCCCCGAACAAGTAAAAGATAAAATATCTCTTATAGAACAAGAGATAAAAAAGCTTAACGAGATACTTCAGTTATCTATAGAAAAGAGAGCCTTTTTACAGGGTCAGCTTCAGACATACATGTATTTACTTGCAGACCCGGAGGAAACTCCCGTAAAGGAGCCAGAAAAAAATGTTAAAGGGAATTGATATCAGCGCCCATCAAGGTACTATTAACTTTACTGCTTTAAAACCAGCTATAGATTTCGCAATAATTAAGGCTACTGAAGGAACTGTATATAAAAATCCAGTACTTTCTGTCTACGCCAACGGCATTTTAAATCAAGGGATTCCTGCTTTTTATTATCACTTTGCCAGACCTGATGTAGGTAATACCGCTGAGGCTGAGGCAAACTTCTTTATAAAGACATTAAAAGATAATAACCTTTTAAGGGTAGGGACGGTTCTCTTTTTAGATTACGAACCTCCTGCCTGGAACGGAGATGTGGTTGCGTGGTGTAAGAAGTTTTTAGATACCGTTTCGGCTCAGTTTAAAGGCTATAAACCTTTAATATATTTAAACCTTAGTCAGACTAGAAGCTATAACTGGCTTCCTGTTATATGGGCTAATTACGGTCTTTGGCTCGCTTATTATAACCCTCTTATGCCTTCCGTTCCTTGGTCGGTAGTTGCATTTCAGCAAACAACTAGTACGGGTTCTGTTCCTGGTATAACAGGCAATGTAGATTTAGATGTGTTTTATGGTGACAAGACAGCTTTAGCGAAGTACGGATTGTCTTCAGAAGCTATAGCTACAATAGATCCCCTCGCTATTTGTCAGGCGGAACTCAAGACTGCTAAGGCTCAGATTTTAGCCTTGCAACAGCAGATAACCAACTATGACAAACTGTTAGCTGCTATTTCCGCATTACTGCGGGATTTCAAGGCTTAAAATGAACTTCAAAAACGCTGCCCGGAGTAAATCCTATATGGTAAGAAGGCGTGCCCGAAGGTTCTTACAGGAAGACCTTTTAAAGTACTTAAACAGAAGATCTATTTTTAGTAAATATTTAGAAAAATTTAGAACTCTTTTTAGAGAGTTTTGGGAGGAAGTTAAGTGGAGCAAATAATTGCACTTGCTGTGGTGACCGAGGCTGCTACGGAGTATATATTTTCAGACATACCTCTTTTCGAGAAGTATATTAAAAAGCTTTCGATGGTGGTGGGTATTGTTATAGCGCTACTTTTTAGAGCTGATATCTTTATCCTTTTAGGCGTACAAACCGTAAGCCCGGTTGCTGCCTACGTTATAACGGGTATTCTTATCTCAAGAGGTAGTAACGTCTTAAATAACCTAATAACGGTTGTTCAGAGCCGTTCTGATAAAGCCAAGCCTGAGAATAATGCCTTATAAAGAACTTGTATTAAAATCCAAGGCTCAAGCTGAAAAGCTCCGACAGGAGTTTACAGACAGGTATGGAAAAGAAGAAGGGGAAAAGAAGTTCCGGGAGGTAGAAGCGAGGAGTCCCAAGATCGAGGATTTACCGGAGAGAGTACCTGTTAGTTTTCACCATTCTAAACGTCGAATAAACCTATCCAGGAAGTTTGGCGGTCATTGGAGGGGTGTCTAATATCGGTTTTCTAATAAAAGTCTCTCTACGGGCATTGTAGCGCTAAATCGGACTATTGGGCTACACTACAGCCTAAACTACCCTCAAAAACTGCAGCTGCGTAGAGTTGGTGTATTTTAGGTGGGGTATAACCTCTACTTCTAAGTTCGTCCTCGTATTCTTCCACTCTACGAAGTCCCACGTCCCATTCTTTCTTAGCTTTTTCGGTTTTTGGATTCTCTCTTGCAATCGTCCACTTAACAATTACATCATATTTAGTCTCAAGTTCCTTATTATCCATTTCTTTTAATGGTTTTAGCATTTTTTAGCATCCTTATAAATTCTGGGTCTATGGAATAAAACTTTTTAAGTAATTTCTTTATACCCTCTTCGGTAGCTTTCGGGTCTGCGTACATATTCCCCATGGCAAAAAGGATTTCTTTTAACCGGGTATCTTCTTCAATAGTATGCAAAGCCATAGTTTCGGCATACTCTATGGCTTGCAGTAAATCTTTTTTAGTTTTAGGCTGGTAAGTCATCGAAGTTAACCTCGATATCGTCTAATGTATCTGAGACTTTTTCCTTGCCTTTAGCTTCGGCTTTAGCTATTGTTTCGGATTCCTCTAAACCATCTTTTTTAAGCAGGTAGTCTTTCCAGGAAGCTTGCATAGCTTCAAGCTCTTTTCTGTATTCTTTTGTTATTTCTGCTGTATCTGTTCTGAACCCGGCGTAGCTGTAAGTTACACTCTTGCCATTTGGTAATGTGGCTGTTCTTGACTTTGCTTCGGCTACAATAAGGAGGTTATAAATACCCCCGGTTGCTTTTCCCGTCTTCACGAGCTGGGGAAGTACCTGATTTCTGAAGTCAAAAAGTGCCGTGGAGCGAAGAGACATCATAAATATTTCCTGAGTGTCTTCGTTTACTCCAACCAAGGCGTAGACCTGATCCATCTTAGTTTCATCGTTAAAATTGGGTGCTTCTCTATGTGCTAAGGCTAAAACCCTAAGCTTAAGTTCCTTGTAGAACTCCTTGGTAGCATTATTTAAGAATACGTTGTTTGGACAATCTGAGCCGTCTGCAAGTATTCTATCTTCGGGTTTGGTCATAGGACCTACGAACTTATAGAATGGAAGCGGTAAATCTGATACGGGTACGTTTTCAAGCCCTGAGATTCCTATTCCTCCATTATCGGTAGTAGTAAGACCGGTTTCTTGTTTTTTAACTAAATCTTTAGTCATTCTTTTGTTCCCTTCTAATACGGTAGTTCACACTATCGTATCTTAACAGCCAAAAATAAATAGTACCTCTTTTAAGTTTGCGGACGGCTGACTCCCCAAACTCTCTTTTTAAAATATCCGGTATGGCATCGACCCGGTAGACTCTTTGTCCATTAATTTCGTAATTATAGAGCTGAATTGCTCTTTTTATTATTTCCGGTCTATACTTTGATTTTGTTTCCGTCATAAGGATATTCTACTTCTGCGTGACATAAATGTCAACTTTAAGGTCTTTACAAATCTTCTTAAATTTTTCCCTAAGCACGTTTATGTCCAAAATAAATACTTCCTGTATCTTTTCCGGGGACCAACTTGCTAGGTAGTACTTCTGTAAAGCTTCCATTTCAGACCTTTCAAAGTGACTTGCCATAAAGCCGTGCGTTATGCTCATGGTCAAAGCTACTTCCTCAAACATATTCTGAACATCCGTTCCCCCCAAGAAAACTATTTGAGAAGGAGTCAGGCTTTCAAAGAACTTGTCCATTTTAAGACCTATCTCGTGGATATCCTTATCTGTTATAGGCGATATCTCAACGCTAAGTTTTTTCCTGGTTCTTCTTGCTACAATAGTACTTACGATTCCATAATAAAAACTAAGTATTTTATCCACCATATTCAAAAGTGTCCTGATATCCGCAGATATCGCAGACTTCTCCTCCAATTCTTATACCTGTGGCAGGTTGGTCTAAATTTGTTACTTTATGACAACCGAGGTGATGGCAGTCCGGGCATAAATACATAGGTATCTGCATCTTTAAATGCTCCTCGTATTTATCCTTGTATTTGGGATTAGTTTCAGATAAAGGGTCTCTGTTATCAATAGGCACTCTTTTAACATTCTCCCCATCGAAATCTTGAGATTTTGAGCTGTTTTTATAGGTTGTTTTATCAGGATCGTATTCGTCCATATATTTAATTACCCGCGCTAGGCGCAGTACCGCCTAAAACTATTATGTAAAAAGGCAGCTGTTACACAACCTCACCGCGCCGAGCGTGATGCATCACTCTAAAAAACACTACTTGTGTATCACAGAGTCGATAGATAGAATATTAAACCAGAATACACATTTGTCAATAGATACTTTATACCGGGGGGTTTATATATTCTACCCCTACCCTACTTTCTGCCGTCACTTCGGGATAAACAACCTTATCCCTTTCCATTAGGGTCTGGTACATCTTTTTCCACCAGGAGGCATTTTCCATATTGTCTTGGTACAGTTTGAAACACAACTCCCTCGCTTCGATTCTGAGCTCTTTTTTGGCACTTTCTGTAAGGGTGTCCCCCTCAATATTTTTTAAAAGTTCTTCAAACCTGCTTTTAAGTTCAAGCATATTCTTTCATCCTTCCCGTCTTGAAGTCTGCATCAAGCTCCAGTTCAAAGGTAAAACCGTTTCTGTTCTTCTTAACATCCACCACAAGTTCGTTTTTAGAGTCTTCTTTCCTTTTAAGGACAATGCCAAGATCTGCACAGGCTTCAATCGTTCCCGAACCTTTATACCCAAACGCCCCGGAAGTCCCTGTTTTTTGGGATTCTCTACTTACCTGAGAGGCTACTATGACACAAATCTTTTCAGATAAAGCAAGATTTTGGAGTTTTCTTATGGCGTTGGAAAGCTCCTCGTACTCATCTTTTCCTCCGGCAAGGTTTTGCAGGAAGTCAACAACAACAACATCTAAACCCTTATCTGCAAGCTCTCTTTTAACGTAAAAAATAACTTCGTCTATGCGGGTTATTCCACTAATTATGCGGATTGGTGAGGTTAAGATACCTTGTAGCGCGGAATCCCTCTTATCCTTGCTTTCAGGTGTCAGGCGGTCTTGTATCATATCGAACTCAGGAATGCCTGTATTTATAGCTGTAAGTCTCCAAGCAAGCCTAGTTTCTACCATTTCTGTAGACAGGTATAAAACCTTAGCCCCGTCTTTTAAAGCATTGTTAGCAAGATTCAAACAAAACCAAGACTTACCTATAGAAGTGTAGGCTCCGACTACCCACAGTTGTCCCTTCTGAAGTCCGCGGGTAGCGGAGTCTATTCTCCTATATCCTGTAGAAAATCCCCATAAATCCTTTCCTTTATAGAGTTCTATTTCCTTTTTCATCTCCTCAACCAAAGTCTCTGACGTGATATCGGTTTCTAAGCGGGATTCTGTAAGGTTAAAAAGCTTGTGAGCTACGTCCGTTATCAGCTTATCTATAGTGTTATTGGCGTAGTTTTTGCTATCTACAAGAAAACCACCTATGTTTTTTAAAGCCCAGGTACGCTTGGCTTCCTTGATATGCTTTAGATATTGATTTAATTCCTCTTTATCAAACTCGTGTGAGGATCTACCAAGTTCCCTAACAAGCTTAATAGAATTTTCATCACTAAAGCTTTCTTCTAAGGTGAAGTAGTCTAAAAATTCCTTTTTACTATAAAGGTCTACTATTTTGGCAAAAATTTCTTTATATCCCGGAGTTATAAAATCTTCTGGCGACAGTTTAGCAAGAACTTGATCTATAAGATAAGGTGTTTTTATTATTCCACCGAGCAGAGTTTTCTCGTAGTTCATTGATTAATCCCTTACTAAATTTTTAAGTAAGAATATTATGTATACTATCGAACAAATATGTCAATAACCGATAGTTTAGTCTTCTTGGCTAAAGCGGTACACCAAGTAAAAAGACCAAGATATAAAAGTAAAAAATGCATTGACGAGGACACTTCTTATTGGAGATAAGGAGTGCGCTACAGCTCCATTTCCTGTTAAGGATAGTAGGGAGAGCAGGGCATTAATTAAAGACCCGATAGCAACGCCTGAAACCAGCATTGTAAGGATTTTATTCATGGGGGTAGCCTCTCTTTTTATTACTTTTCTTTCTTCAATGAGTATTTTAGTCAGATAAATGGCGGGTGGGACCGCAAGGAAAGCCAAGGCAAGGTTTGTTAAGTTTAAAAGGTCTCTTATAATCATATCTTATAGCATTCTATCACTTTCTTTTCCTAGTGGTAAGTACGTTTAGCACCTGGGTGGTTAGATTAGTCTGGTTATCTATGATACCTTTCAACTGGACATTGGTTTCTGTATTTCTGTTAAAAGCATCTAAAAGCTTATCTGAGGCATCTGAAATAGCATCGTCCTTTTTTATAATATCTTCCCTGTGGTTTTTTTCTTTTTCCTTCATGTCTTTCCATACAACGGTTAAGAAGTATAGTAAAAGTCCGGTTATTCCGAGATCTAAAATGCCTTTAATATAATCAATAGTTTCCATGGACATCCACTAATTTAATATAACTATCTACTAAAAGAATTGCATCAGCCTCGTCATCTATAAGGTTATCTTTTAAGCTTATAATCTTGGCTTTTTCTATGCTTTCCTCTTTGGTTTTTATATCCTGTAGTCTTTTTAAGGTCTTATTATGTATAAAATCTACCGTATCACACTCGGCACAGGCTTGAGAAAAGATAGCACCACCGATAAGATTTAGCATTCTAGTTACCTTACCATTTCTAACAGCCAGGGGCTCCTCTATAACAACGATGGTAGGTTTATATTTTTTAAATATTTCGTTAAATCTGGAAACTATTTCCCTCAGTTTCACAAGGGAATACGTGCCGGGGAACTCAAGATAAAAAGACTCCTTATAAATACCGTTCTCAAATACTGCGACTCCGCAAAAATGGGAACCGGAATCAATACCGATAGTAATACAACTCATTTGTTTCCCCTCTTTCTTTTAACTGACATCCTACACCCCCTAGTTTATTTTAAATAAATAATGGATACCGTCTATATCAAGTATCTCTGCTCCATATTTTACACCTAAGTACTGTGGATCAACAATAGACTTAACCCACTCGTTCCCGGCGTTAGGCACTCCCCACGGGCTTTTACCGGGGTAGTTTTCTATACCTATAGTAGTTTTAGCCACTCGTATCCCTTCCGACAAAGCTTGTTCCCAATTATTTAGCTGGTGAAGTATGGTTGACAGGACTGAGGTATTAAAAGCCTTATCCTTAAAAGGAAGGTCGTGAGCATCCCACTTTATAGCTTGTAACCCCCGCTCCAGGCATTTTTGGACCAACCAGTGCGTATATTCAACTCCAATGCCCCCCTTTACTTCAGAAAGAAGGAACCCTCCATTACAGCCTATATCTACATACATAGGCTTAATAAAAGGCTTTAAAGAGTCTATAAGGGTATCATTTGCCGAAGACCAGCCCCTGTCTATTAAATTCGGATAGACGTTCTCTTGCCAATGATCTGCCATAAATCCTCCCATCTATAGCCAAACTTGTTTTTCTCTTCAAAACGCCACTCGTGGAGATAAAGCATTTTAATATCTTTTGGGATATCAAGACCGTGCTTTGGCATTCCGGGAAGGTAATCCTCTATTCTTTCCATATGCCCTAGTACCTTTAAATCGCAAAAACTGTCTGCATACTCCTCCCCCTCATTAAAAGGCAAGATAAAGTATTTTGGGTTTAATCCCCACATATTTAGTATTTCCTTAGCTGTAGCTACATCTCTGTAAGGGGGTTTATGCGAGTGCCAAAGCCCGTGTACAGCGAAGAAATCCTGCGTTCTACTCCTTAAAAACCTAACAACCTCCATATTATCAAGTAGAGTCTTCTTACCTCCCAGAGCTACTATCTCACCGTCAGTCATGGATTTTTCTATAGCGTGGGTTTCTCCTAATGGAGTTATTGCGTGAATTATCTGAACTCCGTACCTATCACAGCCATAACAAAATACCTTTAAATTATCAATATCCGTATCTGCCGAGACATCGTCGTTTCTGATTATTAAGCTTGACATATAACCCTCCAATCCCTCACTGGCATGTGCATAATACCCTCTTGAGTAAATTCAATGTTTTTAAACCCGGCTTTTTCTAAAAGGTCTTTCATTTCTTCTTTCTCATAAACATAGTGATGTAGAAGTATGGGGTCTATTTCCGTATCTTGGTTGCCGTAAAGACCCCAGCGACCGTGAATATCTCCGTCCAGGTACATTTTTACAGTATCTTTAAGGCTGGTAAACTCAATGGTTATAGTACCCCCTTTTCTAAGTACCCGGTGCCAATCTGATAGTATCGCCGGGAACTGCCACGCATAAAATGATTCTATAACGTGCGTTGCTATAATTTCTTCTATTTCCCCGTCACGAAAGGGTAAAGGCTCTCTTAAATCATGTGTAATATCCGCGCCTTCGCAGAGATCTACATTTAAAAAACCCTCTACCGGAAGATGCCCCCCTCCAAGGTTAAGACTTAGCATAGACAATCTCCTTATATAAATCAGTAATCCCTTTACAAAACCCTTCCCACGTAAAATGAGCTACTTGGGGGGCGGTGTAAAATCTCTTTATTTCTGTTGTGATGCTTTCCACATTCCGTTCACATGTATGCAATGTTAAATATTTTGCTACCCCCACACCTGTGGTAAGAAGCGGTTTATTTATTGCGGCACATTCCATAGCTATGGTATTAGCCCCCTCATCTTGTGAGGCAACTACCATAAGATCTACAGAATCATAGAACTTTTGCATATCCGTAACTCCCAGCTCTCCCCCGGCTACCTCAAGCTTTATCCCTAATTTATCACAGGCTTCTTTAACTAGGTAGTATCCTTTATAGATTCTGCTTTCTTCTGAGTTATTCTGAAACGCCATACCTACCGTGAATCCTTCTTTTACTTTAAGGTTTTCAAAGAACAACCCGTCCGAAATGCAAGTAGCATCGGTAAATATTGACAACTGCTTGGGATTTATAACATGGGTATTTATACCGTTGTCTCTAAGGAACGGGGGGATCCAGTCAGGAAACCTAAAACTTCTTATAGACACTAAAACAGGCACTTTACTCCCTGTAATAAGTCTCTGATAGGGATAAATGTCCCAGTTATTGAAATGAATCAGGTCGTAACCTTGCGGGAATTGTGCGGGAATTGGGTCCTTATAACTTGCTATATCAATATCTACTCCATATTTCCCGCATATTTCCCGCATCTTTTTGGAAATACGATCCACTATCCAACCTTGCCCGTCTGAGTATAATAGTACTTTCATTACTTTTTCCTTAAATGGTTAAAATTAAATACTTCCGTAACAGTCTGCCTTTTCCCACAAACATCGCATTTAGATATACGCCAGACCGGGAGTTTTCTTAACTCGGCGTTTGCAATGTTATCTAAAGAATCCCCATATTTAATACCACAGTCGTAGCAAACCCAGGCAGCCTTTTGTAAGACCTCTTCTGTTATTTTTACTCTCCTCATTCTAACTTCCTCCTAATGTCCATTATACTAATCAAGGTTAGGATAAGTAACATACCGTGGAAATCTTTGCTTATAACAGTCACTATAAGTAGCACAAAAAGCAAAACTTCCTGAATTAATATTATCGCTAATTTCATTTTAAATGCGGGAAATAAGCAAACTCCTTGCTTCCTTCAAACTTTGGGTTTCTGTCCGGACCTTGGACAAAACCATCGAAATAATTACAAATTAGATCATAAGCCCTCATACAGTAGTCAACGCTTAGTTGGTCACGTTTACTGCCTTTACATATTTCATCCCACCACATCTCGTTAAAAGCAGCTACTTCAGGCGTGTGTCTTCTTAAAATAACCGTACAGGCGGTAAGTCCGAAGTGTTCGGGAAAGAAATTATCCCGATATCTCTGCATCTGTGCATCTATAATAGCCGGGTCATCGAGCTTTAGTTTTTTACACACCTCAGCTTCTTCGTAGGCGGAATCCCTTAAGGGGTGTTTGAACATACAAAGGTCATCTTCCTGCAGATATTTTTTTATAAGGTTGTCTATTTTAACCAGGGGTATAACATTTCCATCTATCCAAAGGCTATAAGGTGCGTTTGGAAAGACTTTATGAGCCATTGCCTTGTAGTATTTAGCACGTCTTACCGGGTCTTTTATCTGCATCACTTCTTTACTCATGAGAAAGGGGTTCCAAGCCCACCTAGCTTCTTTTCTGACACTGCTATCATCGTAGAACAAATAAAAAGAATCATTGTTGCCACGGATATTGCTATTAAACTTTAAAGGCGCATCTTTTCCTCCGGCTATTGCCGTATAAATGTAATTATTACCCATTTATTTCCAAAGTCCCTTCGTTAAGCAGTCCCGCTAAATCCTCGGAAAAACTACTCATTACAATAAAATTAGTAAGAACCCCCACTACCATAGCTTTTTTATTCTTGTCTCCCTTAGACTCTTTCTCAGCGTACTCAATCATACTTTCCTTAAATACTTCTTTAATCTTTTCTTCCAGTTTTATAGTTTCTTCCATACTAATCCTCCAAAGAAATTACTACAGCAAAGCCGTTCTCTGCCTTATCGTCCCTATCTAAGTAGTCTATAACCTTGAAATCAAGATGCCTACAAAGTGCTAAAAATGCCTCTGTATCCCATACCGACCAATGTCCCAGGGGAAATTTAAAACTAGACATTGTTATCTTCCCGGAGTGTCTGTCTTCTAGTTCTTGTATAGTAGTAATAGGTCTTCCTCTATCCGGGGTTCTGTCGACGTGCGGTGCTATTATAAAAATATACTTCCTTGCTACCCTTTTCCATTCATACAACGCAGCGAGGGGATCCCAGAAATGCTCTATAACATGTGAGCTTACCACAAAGTCGTAAGACTTATCCGGGAAAGGTAGGCTGTCTCCGGGTGCTACTACATCTACCTTTATTGGCTCTACGTTCGTCCCCTTGAGCATTTCAAGCTCAATAAGCTTATATTCCTCATCTCTGCTATCTGTTATGTCTACGTTGATTGTATCGAGTCCAAAGGGGTTATGGTTAGCCCCACCTATTTCAATACCTTTTAGACCGTCTAAGTATTTATGGGCAAGCACCGATTCCGGGAACATTATTTAAAAGTGCCTTTAAAATAATCAGATAACCACGCTACAATCAGGTAAGCAATAAGAAGTAGAGACCCCGCTATTCCGGTTGTTAAAACGAATAAAAATAATATTAATACAACGTACATTAGTGTTTCCATTAGACCTCCTTGCAGGTAGTTTGGGCTATAAGTATGCATAAAGCTAAAATAGTTACCACGTGAAACCCAACAAGATTACTAGTAAGCATAAACATAAAAAAAAGAGCAAGACCTGTTAAAATTATAGTAAGCATCGTTTTTATATTTTCACTCATACTTTTTTACCTCCGCAAATTTTATAGGGAAGTACCATTGAGTCTCCTGACCTACAGCCTTTTCCCTTCCAAATTTAATAACATCCTCGCTTTTAAACGTCCAGATCTCCTTTTTTCTTTGGTCTACAAATATCATAACAGGTATCCGGTTGTTTTTGATTTTAGTTATCACGTGAGTCTGCACCGAAAGCTCCTTTGTCATCCACAAAACAGCCTTAGAGAAGTTCACAAACTTGGTATAGTCTTCCCGATGGAAGTGACCTACGTTTATTGACATAGCGTGACCTCCAGGCTTTCAACTTTCATGTGTTTGAACTTCAGATTATCTTTAACCACTTTTCTTATGTGATTTTTAAGCTTTTCTATCTCTTTGTCGGGGAGTTCTTTTTCAGACTCCGTGGAAATCGTCATAATCTGTATCGGCTCTTTATTCTTCAAAGAGATCTTGTGACCGGGGAGCCCAAACTCCGATAGGAGGTTATTTATCTCTTGTAGAGGACCTCCTGAGTAGGTAACTATTCCCTTCACAACGAACTTATAATTAAACATTTCCAATGAGAATATTTTATTACATTATACATATCTGTCAAGGGGTATGTTACAGAAATGCCCCCATTATTTGCAGTCTAATGGGGACAGGGGCGGTCATACTGAGCAATGAATGTCCCAATGTTCTCCAGATAAAGTGATGTTCGCTATACCCGTTTCAATTGGAAACATGTTCTTCTTCTGTGCGTAAGACCCCTCGTATTCCAGGAAACTCCCGGTCAGAACGAAATACTTTTCGCACGTAGCTACTGTGCGGTTTCGAAGATCGATGGAACGACGGGGGACTTTTATAGACAACAATTCGTGGGTGTGCCCGTATAAATATAAATCCGCGTCTGTGTGCTGTGCAGTTCTCATTGCAGCCGTCAGCTTTGTGTGAGGATACCAGGCGTTTGAGGAACCGTGTTGCGCATGGACAATGTAATTGTTTTTGCGCACTTTCAGTTTCAAAAATGCCGAGTAACCCCCGAATGGAACCTTAAGCATGTTGGCTAAAATCTTGGAAACACGAATACCCGAATCTTTCCAGATGCGTTCTTCATGGTTACCTTCCAAGACAACTAAAATCTTATTCCGGATGGGGAGTAAAACTTCGTACAAGACATCAAGCTGTACCTGCGGGCTCCCGGTCTGTTCAACCCAACCGGCTCCCACGGAGTTTTTGCTTGCTGCCTCCATTAGATCACCCATGAGTACCACGTAGCAATCGGTCCGTTGAATAAACGCTATGGTTTTTTCAAACTTTCCGATATTACAGGTAGGTGCACCGAGATGCGCATCGCCGACCGGGACTAAAAGCAGGCTGCGAGCGTCGAAATCTCTTGAAACGGACCCCACTTCTCCTGTAGAAGATCCCCGAAAAATGTTTAACAGATTCGGTTCCTTTTCTTTGGTTTTTACTGTCATTGTTAGCTCCTTGTATCTAGGACTCTCACCTTCATACCCCCGATTAAAGCCCACTCATTGCACTCTTCTTTATCCAGAGTGAACTCAAGGGCTTGTTCGTAGGCATCACAATAATCCCGCCCCGTAAAAGTTATTACGATAGGGATTCTTCTTCCCAAACAGTCCTCAAAAACAAGCATCACTTCTATGGTAAGCATTTCAACGTCTCCTCCTCCCTTTCTTATGTCTCTTGGAAGAACCTGGGTAACATTTGTGGTATGCCCGATGACAGCGGGTACACCACGTTATCAGGTTCTCAACGGTATATGCACCACCCCTACAGCGGAAAATTTTGTGATGCATAGTAAGCGGATTGGCTTTGGAGTCAACGCAGTTACACTTCTGACACCTGTAGCCGTCCCGCTCAAGTACAATATTTCGTACGGACGATCTCGGACACAAGTATCACCTCCCAAAACGGATTTAGATTTCAAACTTCAGTTGTCAAAGAACAAAAAAAAGCGACCGTATTAGTCGCTTAGTAAGTACTCTATTCTTCTCCTTTATTAGGAAAAAGTTTCATTAACCAAGAATGAGACTATGAGATGTGTTTGTCAAGATATTTTATTATCCGCTTAAGTATGCTATGATTCGAGCTCTTATCCTTGTTGCGAAGGAGCGAGGTAACTGTGCTACCATAAGGTTTTGACCGTCCTTGTAATGCTATAGGATTTATTCCAAAGGACGGAGCAATTATATTTTCCAAGGCTATAAACATATCTAAAACATCTTTTCCGTCCCCAAAGGTTACTATTTCTATCGGATCTGCGTTTGGATTTTCTTTAAAACCTACCGTCTTAACAACAGCAATAATCCCGGCAGCCGCTCCGTATTCTTTAACTATCCCGGTACGTTCCGAGTTTACCTTTACTTCTACAATTTCCCGCGTATTTTCCATCACACCATTTTACCTTATTCTTCTAAGTAATTTTCTGAAAGCATCATCGCAGGCATTTCTCCTTGGGTATACTTGCACTCAGGATACCTGTTACAAGCCCAAAACACATTCCTGCTGCCATTATTAGTCCTTTTAACCAGTTCTCCCTTACCGCACGTGGGACAACTCGTTACAGCCTTAAGCTGGGGCTTTAAAAGCATTGCTGAAAACAAGTCGGACATATGTAACAACGTAGCGAGGGGGCTATTTTCTAACTTACCGTTAAGTACTGACCAACCGCCTTCTGCCATCCATAAAGCGTTCATCTCGTTTTCAGTTAGAACTACCCCGTACTTGGCACAGTAGTTTTGGACCAGCATTTCCTGAACTGCAAACGGATGTTTGATATAACTGTAGGTTATTCCATTATCGTCCGGGGTATAAAACTCCATCTTAGCAAGATCGTGTAAGAAAACACTTACTATAAATTCTTCCCGACTAATAACATTCTCACCATCATTATTCTTTAATCCTTCTGCTATAGGAAGTCCGAACTTAAGCATTTCCAGCATGTGCTGAATAAGACCTCCTTTAAAATTATGGTGATGGCGTTCTCCGCCGGGAGTTAGGGCGAGTCTTTCTTTCTCGGCTAAAAATATCCCGTATACCTTTGTGTCCTTTAAATAATTATCCAACGTAGCGAGGGGGTCAATCATTATTATTTCCCTTCAATCTGATATACCACTCAGATTTTAAACTATTAATATTTTGGTACACATAAAGCTTTAAGTCTTTCTGATCTACTAAATAAAAGGTTGACTTGCGTTTCCAAACTTCAACAGTAGTTTTCCTATCCTGCAAAACATTATAAGCCTCTGCAAATACTCCTCCGTGCATTATTCCAGTCTTTTCGCTATTGTTATGTCCTCATTCCCCCTACCCCCTTTAGTTTGTGATAGGTAGGTTTCAATCCACTTATACAAGTCGTAGCCGTATGTGTAGCCATCAACCCAGCCCTCGTCTGTTAGATACTTACCAAACCCCCTCACAGCTTCCCCTCTTTCCTTTTGTACTTCGGTGTTTGGTGTGTATCTCTCAAGAATATACTTCTGTACTTCGGGATATTTTGATAAAACTTCTGCAACTCTTTTTATTTCCTCTATCTGTTCATCTATAATTTTCATTCTGTCTCCTTTTGTTTGGTTTTGAGGGCTAAAATCAACATTACCGCTTCCTTCCTATCAATAAGTGCTGACTGATAGTCATCATCAACCACTTCTTTGTCCATATTCTGTAACACCTCAATTACCTTATCTATTACACTATCCCAGCTATCTTTGGTGGGTTGGAGATAAGGCTGGAAGAAATCAAATACTTTGTTTTCGCAACGAAGGTACGGGTTAAATCCGTTGGTGGTATCCCTGTCATAAGTGAACAGTGCTTCCCATTTACTGTTGAACGCTTTCCTTATCTTTTCCACATCAACGCTTGGAGTTGGTTTGGAATATTCTGTATCGTTGCTAGGTTCAACCTTATTATTGTACTTTTTCATTGTAAATCCTCCAAAAAGAAATCAAATACTTCATTAGGTGTTCCGTACACTTTGAAACTGCCTTCCTCTGTGAATCGTTCCCTAAAAGCCTTCTTCTTTCTCATAATTGTCAGATATGCTAGGTTCTTTATGAGAGTAGAGAGCTCCCTTTCGGCTCTTGCAAAGTTAAATCCGTTGTACTCGCTATCAAAACAAGCTCTTAGTATTTCTTCTATCAAGTCGTCGGGTTCACTAATAGGTTCAATGGGTCGGTTATGCTTTTTCGTTACCTTATTCGTTACCCCACCAACGCTTTGGGTAGTGTCGGGTTTATTCATTCTGTCTCCTTTTGTTTGGTTTTGAGGGCTACCATTTGCAATGCCCACATCTTTGCTTCTTCCAGTTTAGTAATGACTAACGCTGTTTCTCTTGGATTAGAACTTCCGCCCTCAGACTGCCATTTCTTGATTGAGTCTATTAAACTTTCTATCTCTCTGACAGTGTCATTTTTATAAAACTCTATTTTTTCTTCCATAACTACCTTTCATTTAACTTATTACTGCTATCTTTGGTGGGTTGGAGATAAGGCTGGAAGAAATCAAATATCTCTTCTTTTTTTTCTTCGGACAAGTAGTCCGCGTATTCTTCGCCGTGACGAACTGTTGTACCGATATCTATCTCTTTTTCCATAAATGTCTTTTTGATACGTTCCACGTCCACGCTCTGTGGGTCCCTTACATCTATCTGTGAGTTGTTAGGTTTAACCTTACTTCTGTACCTGTTCATCTATTTTTCCCTGTAGATGGTTTGGTGGGTTGGCTAACTTTCTTTTTGCCCAATCCTAAACTAGCTAAAAAACCTTCAGCAAAGCAGTCACTGCACAAACCTGTATAGTCCCTTGCATAGTGACCTACTTCCTCTTTTTCCTTTTTGCATTTAGGACACTTCATTTCTTTATTTCCTTTCCATCTTCCCCCCTACCTTGTGTAGATTGGAGATAAGGTAAAAAGAAGTTCCACACCTTTTGGGGGTCTACATCTATTCCAATCTTATCTAGCACATTTTCGTCTTTCCTCCACCACTTTTTGAACTCTTTTTTAATCTTTTCCACATCTACGCTAGGACGTGTTAGGTTTTCACCTGTATCTGACGTGTTACTAACACGATAACCGATTAAAGGTGTCTCTACTTCTTCTTTTGACAAAACCCCCTCACTAACGCTTTTTATAGGTTCGGGCTTTTCTTGCATAGATTTACCGGGAAATGCCATACTTTCATCGTTCGCCGGGATTCCCGGTGTTTCCTCATATAAAGATACGAGTTCGTTAGTGCAATCCCTTACATCAGCTTCACTCATTATGCCCTCTCCCCATTTGATAACTGTCTCCTCAACTTTCTGTCTATATTCTTGTAGTGTCATTTGTTTTCCTCCTTAGTGGGGGAGTCTATGGGTTCCGTTCTACCAATCCCCGCACATTTACAAGCCCAAT
>Ga0209210_1000460_pt1 | contig 42981 bp, 42 predicted proteins | sample RifGroA1_FD_183991 | JGI IMG/M metagenome (GOLD analysis project Ga0209210, IMG submission 183991) | Contaminated groundwater microbial communities from Rifle, Colorado, USA - Rifle Groundwater A1 (SPAdes) (version 2) | ecosystem: Environmental > Aquatic > Deep subsurface > Groundwater >...
ATGCGCGGTCGTCGTTATGATGCCGTACTCTTCATTGCGGCTTTGATTGTGACCGTGATTTCTCTCACCGTGCTTAAAAATACTTTCCAGATCGTGCGGCCGACCTCTCCTATTTACGAAGCCAACGGCTGGAGTTTCCCCTCTGGGCATGCCACGATTGCCACCGCCTTCTTTTTCATGTTGGCTTACTCTTTCTTTGATAGGATGAAAACGTTGAGAAATAAGACCATCTTGATACTGGGCTCAATCTTTGGTGCGGCTCTCATTTACTTTTCTCGACTTTACCTCGGAGCGCATTGGACACTCGATATTTTGGCGGGCATTGCTCTCGGTCTCTTGTCTGTAAGCTTCACGGTGCTCATTTTTAGCGTTTTTATTGGGGATAGGCGTTCATTGAGAAATAGGATTAGTTAGTGATATAGTAGAAAGATGGATACAAACACAGGAGAAGTCAAAAAAGTTTTAAAGTGGGTCTGGATCATGCTCATTGTCCTGGCCATTTTCCTGGCGGTAGAGACTCTTGGAGCGTTCAAAAATTTACGTGGCATTGACCCGACGTACAACTCCATTTCGGTCTCGGGCAAGGGAGAGGCGATCTCTGTGCCTGATATTGCTGTTTTTTCCTTTACCGTTTCGAGAGATGCTAAAGTGGCGAGCGATGCTCAAGGCCAAGTGACGAAGTCGATGGATGTGATATTGGCTGAGCTTAAAGCGTTGGGTATTGAAGAGAAAGATATTAAGACAACCGATTATTCTCTCTGGCCGAAATATACTTCGGAGACAATTGTTTGCTCACCGGCATTTTGTCCACCGTCTAGGCAAGTTCAAGACGGTTACACCGCCAGCCATAATGTTTCTGTGAAAGTGAGATCGACTGCAGACGTAGGAAAGGCGCTTCGTGTTGCGGGAGAGAATGGCGCTACCGGTCTTTCGAGCATTTCCTTTACCGTCGACGACCCTGACAAGATACTGGATGAAGCTCGAGCGGAAGCGATTAAAGACGCAAGAGAAAAAGCGAAGTTGCTTTCTAAAGAGCTTGGAGTCAGGTTGGTGCGAGTAGTGAGTTTCTACGACAATACCGGCGGGGGAGTGACGCCTTATTACGCCGAGGGTTTCGGGGGTGATGCTCTGGTGAAGACAACTGTCGCTCCGGCTCCGACTATCCCGGTAGGAGAAAACAAAGTAAATGTGAGTGTCACGATTGTCTACGAGATCAGATAAAGTAAGCACTGGCTATCCACAGAATGATCACTTGACTTTCCGGGACGCTTTTGCTACTTTATGAGTGTCATTCGCAGACCGCCACGCTTCGTGGCGGTTTGTATTTATATATCTTTTTTTATCTTAAATTTCCAACTATCAATGTTTATAAGGTTGATTTTACCCCTGTTTTCGTTTATCAGAGCTTTCAATCTTGTAGAAAATCGTTTCGTATTTATACCGGGTTTTCTTATACCGGCGTTTGAAGATACAACGTACACTTTCGTCTTTTTTTCTACCACCTTCCTTATTAAATACTCAAAATCTCCATCACCAGTAAAGATAAGAAACTCGGTATCAGGGCCAGCCATCTCCATTGCATCTACCGTTAAGTCCACATCGCAATTTGATTTCTTGTTATACCCCATATCAACTACTTCTACTGATTCTCTTCCGCAACCCAGGCACTTAATCGAAATCTTCTTGTCAGGCTTCTTATAAGCAAAGACCGTTTTTGCTTTTACAGTACAACCATTCTGCCCAAGTAGCTCGAATTCTTTTGCTGTTTCTATGTCTCCCTCATCAATACCTGAATAGAAAAAGATATGCGTACATTTCCACTTAGAACGTAGATAGTCGCAAAGTTTGTGCCAATCGATAATAAAACCTAGTAGTTTCTGAGTAGTGCTCGCAGTGTTTTGTGCATCTATAAAAGCGAGCCTTTTTGTTTTTGAGGTAATCATAAAATTAGTGTTTGGTCGGATCAGTTAGCTTGTAAGAAAAGCCTGCTTTCGGGGTTGGTGGCAACGGCTTGCCTTTGACAGAGGTTATCTCCTCTCCAGTCTTACCCCCTCTCGGCCCGATAATTTCATATTGTCCCGACCTTTTTGTTATTTCTCCTGGTTTGAGTGATTCCTTCATATTATTTATTTAATTTATTTTCTAACCATCTCACTACAAAATTATGGTGATCACCGCCGACTTCATCATAACGTCTACCTTTTAAGTTTCTCGTAGCTGCTTTTAAAAATTCTGCCAGGTGTTGGATTTGTATTTTAACCTTAGCGTCTTCTGTGGAATCGGCAAGTGATTGCGCTGTTTTGTACTCAGAACTAAATATGTTCGCTAGATCTTTATCGTGTTTTCTTCCTTGAAAGAAAGAAGTTACTCCCCAGGTTATAAAGACTATGTTCGCCACTGATGATATTACCTGTAACGATTCAGAATTTGCTATTAGGTTTGGCATTTTATTTTTAAATTCATTAATAATTTTCTGGTCTAAAACATAGCTATTCTTTTTTAACTAGATCAATAACATATAGTGTACCGAGTCGATCATCTTTTTCTTTTTTGGGAATTTTTCTACCTAAAAACTGGTCCTGTTTTAAATTATGTTCTAAGAAAAAAGAATGCGCTGAAACAGAACCACTATTCTTACCATGTGTTACAGCATATGAACCTTCTGCATTATCATCGTTAGTAAATTGAAAAGCTACAGCATTTTTACTTTTATCAAAGAAAAGAATGACTCTTTTGAACTTCTTTATCTCTTCTTTAGAGTAGAACCCACTATTAAATCCAAAGGAGTCAGATTTGTTAATACTGATGCTATAATTTCCAAACTTGCTACCTTTTCTTATAAATCTAATGAAGTTATAATCTGACATTTAATTTTTTAATCTTGTAATGTATTAATTGTAACATTATCTGGATTTCCTGCAAGTTTTATTGAAGTAGAAAATAAAAATGATGTCATGTAAAGGATTACGTAAAAAACGTCTGAATTTAAGGGCGTTTTTTTAGTATAATTTATATTGATTTAAGGAGAGTCAATTATTTATATCTAGAAGTTTACTATCTTCTTAAGAATTAACACTCGTACCTCTAAGATGGCCAAAGTGCAACCCCAAGGTGTCAATTGGACAATGGGTTGCGCTTTGAGATGAGATATAGTATGATGAGAGGACGCCCGAGAGGGTGTTTTTTCTAAAAGAGTTATGAATAGATTGATAAACTACATCAGAGATACGCGCGGGGAGCTTCAATATGTCTCCTGGCCGACGCGGCGGCAGTCAATCATCTTCACGGTTGTGGTTATCGTCATCTCAGTTTTAGCATCTATTTTTCTAGGTTTCTTCGACTACATTTTCTCTCTGATACTTCAGAAATTCATCCTGTAACTTATTAAACCCGCTCTATGGCTAAACAAAAAATTTCCGAGGGCAGAAATTGGTACGTTGTTCACACCTATGCCGGGTACGAAAACGCGGTAATGCGCAATCTTAAGCAACGTATTGAGTCCTTAGGTATGGGGGATAAAATCTTCAACGTTATAGTGCCAACCGAGAAGAAAATCAAAATTAAGGGAGGCAGGCGAGTCGAAGAGGAGGAAAAAATTTATCCGGGTTACATTTTGGTGGACATGATTGTCACCGATGATTCTTGGTATGTGGTTCGCAATACCCCGAGAGTGACGGGTTTCGTCGGCTCAGGGGTTTATCCGGTACCTATTGATATTGCGGAGGTGGAAGCGCTCTTTACTAGAATGTCTGCCGACAAAGTGACGCATGCCATCAATCTCTTGGAGAACGATGCAGTTGTTATTGTCGACGGTCCGTTTAAAGAGCTTGAGGGCAAAGTTTCCGAGATCGATGAAGAGCGTGGCAAGGTCAAAGTTTTAGTCAATATGTTTGGCCGCGAAACTCCTGTCGAATTAGACTTTTTACAAGTCAAAAAAGCCTAATTGTACTAGTCGAAAAGTTTAATAAGTTAGATAAGTTGAATAAGGATGGTATAAAGTCCTTATTTAAAGCCATATTTTAGGATATAAATAATGAAAATTGATTTCCCTACTAAATTGCTTGACAGAAGTTATGTAGTATGCTAGGATGAACGTAGACATCGCGAGCAGGAGAAATCCTGAATTGGGCAGTTTTGCCCCTCTCGTGAGTGAACAGAGGGTGAAAATCCTTCTGGGCGGGCGGTTCTCACAACCGCAAGCTGACGAGACCTGCGCAAGCAGACTCGATTCATCCCAGATCCGGGTTAGCCGTTAAGGCTAGAGGGCAAAGTGAGATGCCCTGACAAATACCCAACCCCGTCCGCCTCGATCACGAGCGCGGACTTTCTGTTTTTAATAGGTTTTTAAAAATCTTATACATTTATAACTCACGGTCGTATAAGTTAGATGTATATTGCAAAAGTCATAGCCCATATGTATACTGGCCTAACTCTATGGCAAAAAAGGTAATTAAAGTACTCAAATTGCAAATCCCAGGAGGGCAAGCGGTGCCGGGACAGCAACTCGGGCCGGTGCTTGGCTCCGCCGGCATTCCCATTGGCGAATTTGTCAAACGTTTTAATGATGAAACCAAAGACCGCAAAGGCGAGACGGTGCCTACGGTAGTCGAGATATTCGAAGACAAGAGTTATAAACTGACTTATAAAACTGAACCAGCTTCAGCTTTAATTCTTAAAGCTTTGGGCAAAGAGAAAGGCTCTGGTACTAATACCACCTCGAAGATTGGAACGCTGACCAAAACTCAATTGAAAGAAATTGCCGAAAAGAAGATGGTCGATTTAAATGCCAATGATGTCGAAGCCGCGTCCAGAATTATCGCGGGCACGGCGAGGTCAATGGGCGTGGAGGTAAAAGGATAGAAAATCATGCTTCATAATAAAAATATGAAAACTTGGTCTGGGTTTGTCTACTCTTTCTTTGAACTGACTTAGGGGGTAGGTTTTGATTTCCAAAACCTTGAAACTTGCCCCGCTGGGGCAGTTTTTTGTTCTTTCCAACATCAACAAGAGGAGGCAGACATGGAATACCGAGCCGTTGGAAGTCGCTGTGCGGTTATCCTTGATTCTTTGCACTTGCCGATTTCGCGCGAAGAGGCTTTGGCCATACTGAACCACAAAGGTTTTGTATTGGTAGAGGTAGATATCATCGCGCTGGCCCGGCAATGCATCGGCACATCGCAGTATCGTCGCGGCGCAAGACCTTCCGAAGCTCCAACAGTCGTTGATTGTTCCAGCTTCATCAAGTGGCTTTACGCGCAGCGTGGCATCTGGTTGCCGCGGCGTTCTATCCAGCAGCGGGAACTCGGCGAAGTCGTCAACCTCGACGAACTTGTCGCGGGCGATGCCGTGTTCATCTCCGGCCGGATCGACTACTACCATGACGACCCTGCTAATGGTGTCGGCCATGTTGGTATCGCAACCGGATATGGAACAGTAGTTCACGCCGCAGACAGAAAAGTTAATGTGGTAGAAAGTCCACTCGACAAGTTTGTCGGCGAAGCCAAGTTCCGTGGCGCGAGACGCTACATTCCACAAAATGTTGAAGTTCTCACGTTCGAGACACCACTCAACCGAGAGGTTGAGGTTGCAGATGACATCAAATGGATTATTCTGCAACAATTACCTGGGTAAAGGCTGGTTAACAGCCGGCTTACAGAGTCTCCGTGCACATAGCGGAGACTCTTTTCTTTTATCTCTCTAATATTAGATAAGAATATTTCAATCCTTCAAATTCTCCAGATTCTTCCGAAATCTTTTTTGTAAATATATTTGAATATGCTGGGAAAAAGGTATCGCCCTCCACTTCTTTGTCTACCATGGTTATATAGAGTCGATCTGTGAAGGGCAGAGCTGCTTTATAAATTTCACCCCCACCAACCACAAAAATTTCTTCGTTACCTAGAGCTTGTTGCGCACTAGCTAATGCATTCTCAATACTTGTAGTGACGGTAGCTCCTGGAGCAGAGTACGAGCTGTCTCTAGTAATGATAAAGTTGGTTCTACCTGGCAGTGGACGAAATTTCTCTGGGATTGATTCCCATGTTTTTCTCCCCATTATTACTGGATGGCCCATAGTCAAATTCTTAAAGCGAGCTTGGTCATTAGGGATCTTCCAGATGAGGTCATTTCCCTTACCAATGACCATATTCTTGGAATGAGCCACTATAATGCTAATGTGTGGTAACATAATTCCATCAATTATGTCTCAATACGAAATCGAAATAAAGAGCCTGCTTGGCAGTTCGGGAAAGGCTGCCAAATTGAAGGAAAAGATCAGGGAAAAAGGCGGTGCGCTTCTGAACAGCAACAAACAGCTTAATCACTATTTTATCCTCAACGATGTCAACAAGTTTAAAGAAAAATTTAATTCACATCTCTCTGGAGAAAATAAAGTTAAATTTAATAAGATTCTAGAAGAGGGGAGTAACTTCTCAGTTCGCACTCGAGACACTGATGGCAAAGTTCTCTTAGTTGTCAAAGCCTCCATAGGAGATGACACTAGTTCTAACGGTGTTTCCCGCATGGAATTTGAGTCGGAGATGGAGATGACGCTAGACGAGCTAGACAAACTTCTCCTCGACCTCGGTCTAAAATATCAAGCCAAATGGTCGAGGGAAAGGGAAGAATATAAATTGGGTGATACAAACATCTGTCTTGATAAAAACGCCGGTTACGGCTATCTTGTGGAATTCGAAAAGATGGTCACAAATTACGCACTTGTCGATACTGTAAAAAAGGAGTTACTTGGAATTATGAAAGATTTTGAAGTTGAAGAATTATCACAAGACCGACTTGAGAGGATGTTCTCTTTCTATAATAATAATTGGAGTGATTACTATGGGACAGAAAAAATATTTAACATAGAATAAATTCAAAACACCGGAATACCTATCGTCTCAAACCAACTCGATTTTGGGGACTACTCTAAAACGACTAAGAACTTTCCAGAGAACGATTACGAGAATAATCAAGATAATGCTTGGGTGAATTGGTGAGAAGGTCTTAGCCATTTGCCAGTAACTTATCCAATTAACTGAAATATAACCATTAACGGTTTCGATTTTGTTGGTAAATTGAGTGTCTTGTTTTTCTATTCCGGTAATTAGAGCTTTGTATTGGTTGATACTATTAGCCAGATTTTGGTTTTGTGAATTGTAAGATCTGTTCTCACTATCAATGTTTTGTTGGAGGGCGAGTACTTCTTCTGTTGGGTATGGAACTTGGCTCTGTAGAGCGGCAAGCTCGACATTCATACCAGCTAAAGTTTGATTGTGTCTAATCATTAGCGCCCTTTTTTGCTTTTCCAAATTAGCTAAAGTGGAAGTGGCATTCTGCATTTGCTCTTCGATCGATTGTTTTTGACCTAGAAGATTTTCTGATGAGACATTAACTTTGATGAGTTTTTTGTAGGTTAAGCTTTCAATTTCATCGCGAAAAGCATTAAATTGGTTTTTAGGCACGACGAAGCCAACATAACTATATTTTTCTGATTCTTGAATACTGTCTATCCGACCTTCAGTACTAAGAACAATACCTTTAATGTCACGAATCATATCTTTGACATCACGGGTCTTGATATCGGCGGAATAGTTGGTTTTCAAAAATTGGCGGGTGTCAGTAATGTCAGGATTCTGTCGGTAATAATCCGGATAGATCATGGTGCCCACTTTTTCCATCATGGGTGCGCCGGGGCTAGAGGCTGGTGAAGAAACACTGTCGGAAACCCCGTATCCGCCCTCCATCATGGTGGGTAAAATCCCGTAACGAGGCTCTTGATAAGCCCACCAAAGACCAACTATTATTAAGATAATAACAGCCCAAGTAAGCTTTTTGCGCGATATTTTAATTGTTTTTTGTTCCATAATGATGATATTATACCACAATGTTTTTATCTGACATCGATATAGCAAAGGCGTTAAAGAAGGGGGATATTATAATTTCCCCTTTTGACAAAAGACGACTTCAGCCGGCTAGTTACGATATTCTTCTTAGCAATAAGTTTATCCTTACCGAATCACACTCTACGGACAGTATTGACCCGACAAAAAAGAAATTTGCCAAGATCAGAGAAGCGGTATTGAAGAAAGGGGAAATATTTGTGCTCCATCCGGGCGTCAGTATTCTCGGTCTTTCCGTTGATTATTTCGGTTCCAAAAAATATCTTATCCAGCTACATGGCAAGTCGAGTCTAGCTCGTATTGGTCTTATGGTTCATAATACCGCCGGGTTAGTGAATCCCGGGCATTTCCTGCAGATTACTTTTGAGTTGTGCAATCTCAATAAAGTTCCTATCATACTTACTCCCGGCATGGAAATTGGCCAAATCACATTTTCGCAAATGTCTTCCGATCCAGGGATTAACTATAAGAGTCCCAATCATAAATACATTGATAAGCACTGGAGGGTGGTGAAGAAAAAGAAATAATATGAACGACAAAAGACATCCAGAATATCAATATTTAGAGCTACTACGGGACATTCTAGACAATGGGGTCGAGAAACGCGATCATAATACTGGTATGGGTTTGACGAGTGTTTTTGGCAGGCAGATGCGCTTCGATCTCTCGAAAGGCTTTCCGCTTTTAACTACGAAGAAAGTGCCCTGGAACAGTATTATGCACGAGCTGTATTGGTTTATGTCTGGCCAGACCAACATCAAATATTTGGTCGATAATAAAGTCCCGATTTGGAATGATTATCCGTACAAAATCTACAAAGATAAGGCGGGGAAAGGAGAATTTCCCGAATTATCCAAAGAAGATTTTGTCGAGAAAATCAAAACTGATGAAGAATTTGCCAAGGAGCATGGCGAACTGCCCCGTATCTATGGAGAGCAATGGCGCGCGTGGCCGGCAAGTGATGGCGGGAAAATAGACCAACTAGCGTGGATAATTGATACTCTAAAAAATTTCCCAGACAGGAAACACGCGGTCCTATCAGCTTGGAATCCGCAATTTCTTTACGCTATGGCGAAACCCGGGGAAGCTCTTTCTTTCCCGCTATGTCACATCCTTTTTCATTTTAATGTTTCCGGTAATAAACTTTCATGTCTCCTATACCAGAGAAGTTGTGATACTTTCCTTGGAGTGCCATTTAATATCGCCAGTTATGCCGCTCTAACAATGATTATTGCCAAGATCGCCGGTTACGAACCCGGAGAATTTATTCATACCCTAGGTGATGTTCATATCTATCATGATCATTTAGAACAAGTGAAAGAGCAACTGACCCGCGAGCCCAAACCTTTTCCTCGGCTAGTGCTAAGTGAGAAAATAACAGATTTGGAAAATTTTAGACCGGAAATGGTGGCTCTCGAAGGATATGATCCTCACCCGCCATTAAGGGCACCGATGACGGTTGCTGGAGGATTCGATGAGAAAGATAGAGTTAAATTTGCTAAAAACGATAAATGAAAGACAGGGAAATTAGAAAATTAATCGAGCAAGAAAAAAAGCGCCAGAGGAGCGTTATTAACTTGATTGCTTCTGAAAATTATGTTTCGCAAGATGTGCTGGGCGCGCTTGGTTCGGAGCTGACCAATAAATATGCGGAAGGGTATCCCGGGCATCGTTATTATGGTGGCAATGAGATATCCGACAAAGTTGAAAATTTATGCAAAGCTCGCGCGTTGAAACTTTTTAAACTCTCGCCGAGAAAATGGCATGTCAATGTGCAAGCGTTATCAGGTTCCCCAGCGAACCTCGCTGTTTATCTTGCGTTGGTGCCACTGGGAGGCACTATCATGGGCATGTCACTTTCAGAGGGCGGACATCTGACACATGGTCATAAAGTATCAGCGACCGGGAAATTTTGGAAAGCGGTTCAATACGGAGTGGATTCTAAAACAGAACAGATTGATTACGAAGCAGTAAAAAAATTAGCTAAAAAAGAGAAGCCGAGCATCATAGTTGCTGGTTTTACCGCCTATCCGAGAGCCGTCGATTTCAAAAAATTCAGGAAGATTGTGGACAGCATTGTCCATCCTGAGCGAAGTCGAAGGACTTTACTAATGGTCGATATGTCGCACACGGCGGGACTGGTCGCTGGTGGGGCGCTTCCATCCCCGTTTCTATACGCTGACGTCGTCACTACCACCACGCATAAGACCTTGCGTGGGCCAAGAAGCGCTCTAATATTTTCAAGAATAGATAGTCGCGAATTATATAAAAAAATAGATAAAGCAATTTTCCCGGGACTCCAGGGTGGCCCGCATTTAAATCAAATTGCCGCAATTTCCGTGGCGCTCAAGGAAGCCGCGACTCCCGCCTTCAAGATGTATGCAAAACAAGTCATAAAAAATACTAAAGCTCTGGCGGATGAATTGAAGCGGCTTGGTTGGAGAATCGTGTCGGGAGGTACCGATACTCATCTTGCGCTAGTTGACACATGGATGGACGGCAAAGGAGTCTCCGGCAAAGAAGCAAGCGACAGATTGGAAAAAGCGGGAATTATCGTAAATAAAAACACCATTCCGGGAGAGAAAAGAAGCCCAATGGATCCATCAGGTATTCGCATCGGGACAGCAGCGGAAACTACCAGAGGCAAGAAGGAGAAAGATATGAAGACGATTGCTCGAAAGATCGATGCAGTTTTGAGGAAATAACATGGCAAAGCGAGATATAGATTTTTTGTTTGAGATTGGGTCACTGCGAAATGTACCAAGGGCTTGGCAACAGGTTTTGACCGGAAAGGTTCAGAATATATCCGAACATATTTTCCGAACCGCGATGATTGGCTGGATTATTGCTGTTGCCGAGAAAGCCGATGTATCTAAGGTTATTAAAATGTGTCTCATTCACGACATAGCCGAATCTAGGGTCAGCGATATCTCATTTATGCATAGAGATTATGTTACAAGGCATGAAGAATTGGCTGAAACCCACGTTTTCCAAGATACTATTCTCGAAAAAGAGGCGCGAGTTCTTCTTGAAGAATATAATAATAGAAAGTCTCTTGAAGCAAAAATTGTCAAAGATGCAGATAACATGGATTGCGACCTTGAGCTCAAGGAGTTAGCTAGAATTGGTGATTCTGCTGCCATTGGCATGCAGAAAGATCATCGATCTACTATTAGGACCAAGAAACTCTACACGAAAACCGCTAAAAGGATGTGGGACGAGATCCAAAAAGTTGATCCCAATGCTTGGCACCAAGTTCTGACCAACAAATGGGTAAAAAATAACAAGGCAGCGAAATAGTTTCAATGAAAGAAAGACTCCAAGATTTGATAAGAGAAACTCTTAAGTCGCTTAATCTAAGAAGTGTAGATTTTGTTGTGGAGCATCCTGTGGATTTAAAGATGGGGGATTACTCGACCAATGCAGGCATTAAAACTGGCAAGGCCGAAAAGATTTTACCCCACTTGGAAGCTAATCTTCCAAGTGGGGTGGAGAGGGCGGAATTGGCTGGTCCGGGATTTATAAATTTCTATTTGGCTAAAGTTTTTTTAAAGGAAAGTTTAGAAGAGATTATCAAGAAAGGAAGCGAATTTGGCAAGAATGAAAGCTTAAAAAAACAAAAAACCATAATTGAATATACTGACCCGAATCCATTCAAAGAATTTCATATTGGACACATGATGTCGAATGTTATAGGAGAATCGCTCTCAAGAGTTATTGAATGGAACGGGGCAGAAGTTAAGAGAGTTTGTTACCAGGGGGATGTTGGTATTCATGTGGCTAAGGCAGTTTGGGGAATGTTAAAAGGAGAGAAAAATCCTTATCCTGCTGGCGCTATGGCTTATGAAGAAAATGAGGTGGCAAAAGAAGAAATTAAAGAAATAAATAAGAAAATATACGAAAGAAACGACGATAAAATAAATCAGATATACGATTCTGGTAGAAAGGCTAGCTTAGAGGAATTTGATATTATCTACAAAAAACTGGGTACCAAGTTTGACTTCATGTTTTTTGAAAGTGAGTCTGGTGCCTTTGGCCGGAAAGTTGTAGAAGAAAATATCGGGAAAGTTTTTGAAAAAAGTGACGGAGCGATAGTATTTCACGCAGAGAAATATAACCCCCATCTACATACCCGTGTGTTTATAAATTCCGAAGGGCTTCCTACATATGAAACCAAAGAGCTTGGTATTGCACGAATCAAGTTGGATAAATATCCGTATACTCAATCAATCGTTATTACTGGTAATGAAATCAACGAATATTTTAAAGTAGTACTTGAAGCAATGAAGCAAGTGTTTCCAGAGTTGGCAGAGAAAACCAAACACATCTCTCACGGCATGCTTCGTTTACCTACGGGCAAAATGTCTTCCAGAACTGGGAATGTTATCACCGCTGAACAGCTTATCGAGGAAGTGAAAAATAAAGTGAAAGGTGATGAAAAAGTGGCTATCGGAGCTATTAAATATATAATTTTGCGGCAGGCGATTGGTAACGACATCATTTTTGATATCGAGAAGTCTGTTTCGACAGAAGGTGATTCCGGAGTTTATCTGCAGTATGCATACGCACGTACCAATTCACTTTTGGAGAAAGCCGACCAGAAAATTGACATTAACGCTCCGAGAGAAAATACTCACGAAGTTGAAAGACTTTTATATCGATTCCCGGAAGTGGTTGAGCGGGCTGGTAGGGAATACACACCGCACTACATCACCACATATCTCACGGAGCTTGCGGGGAGCTTCAATAATTTTTACGCGCATGAGCAAATTATTGATGACTCTCCGGAATCTCCATACCGCCTAGCCATTACAAAAGCATTTAACATCGTAATGAAAAACGGCCTAACCATCCTCGGTATTCCTACTCCGGAGAGAATATAGTTTATAAATATGAATTTTATCATTAAAATATGCCCATGCTTCTCGTAATATCTGGACCAACGGCTGTTGGAAAGGCTACTCTAATTAAAGAGCTTCTGAAAAGGGATTCCACTATTCGCGTGCCCGTATCTTTTACCACACGCCTGCCTCGATTGGGAGAGGTTGATGGTATTGATTATCATTTCGTAACTAAAGAAAAGTTTTTAGATTTGCGAAACAAGGATTATTTTATCGAGTGGGCAGAATACAGCGGAAACTTCTACGGTACGCCTACGGGTGAGCTCGGTCGAGAGACAAGAAGTGGTCAGGATATTCTCATAGAGATAGAGTGTCAGGGCGCGCGTCAAATAAAAGAGAAATTTCCTTCTGCTATATTAATATTTATTCTTCCTCCAACTTTCTCAAGTCTTGAAGAAAGGATAAGAGGCAGAGGTACTGAAAACGAAATGCAGATTCAGTCGAGACTTAAAACGGCACGAGAAGAACTAGATAAAGTTAAGGAGTTTGATTGCTGGATTACGAACAGCAGGGTTGAAGATGCCGTAACTGATTTGGCAGAACTAATAAGGATTCTACGCAAGGGAGGTAAGCCCGATATCATACGCTATCGGAACAAGTCTATTTTAGTGTGAAGTGATCTCTTGGACATGATAAGATAAGCAAAATATGGCAGAAAAGTCGGAACGAGCCCAGAGGGAAGAAAGTATACTCTCATTCTGGAAAGAGCACAAAATATTCGAGAAAAGTATTGAAAAAGATTCTCCGAAAGGTGAATTCGTGTTTTATGATGGACCACCGTTTGCTACAGGTCTTCCTCACTACGGTAGCTTGCTTTCCTCCATCATCAAAGATGTAGTTCCTCGCTACAAGACTATGCGTGGCTTTCGTGTTCGACGTCGCTGGGGGTGGGATTGTCACGGGCTTCCTATCGAAAATATGGTGGAGAAAGAGTTGGGTATCAAGAATAAAAAAGAGATTGAAGAGATGGGCGTGGCCAAATTTAATGCAGCCTGTCGCAGTTCTGTTCTCAGATTTCTAGATGAGTGGAAACGCTTTATCAACCGGATTGGCAGGTTTGTTGACTATGACAATTCCTACAAAACGATGGATAACACCTATATCGAAAGTGTTTGGTGGGCGCTGAAAAATATCCATGAAAAAGGCCTGCTCTACGAAGGGCGCAAGGTGCTTCTATATTGTCCGCATTGCGAGACTCCTCTGGCCAAAGCAGAGGTTGCTATGGATCACAGTTACAAGGATATTACGGAAGAATCTGTAACGGTGGAATTTCGGGTAAAGGGAGAAGACAACAGATCGTTTCTCGCTTGGACTACTACCCCATGGACTCTGCCCGGCAATGTGGCGCTTGCGGTGAATCCAGATATCGATTACGTAGAGATTGAAAAGAAAGACATGGGAGTGGGCGCATTAGTCCGCTTCATTCTTGCTAAAGATCGTCTGCAAAACATCTTTGCCAATGAAGAGTATGAAGTAGTCAAAGAAATGAAGGGGGTCGAGCTTGTCGGTCTTGAGTACGAACCTCTTTATGAAATTCCCTCAGTGAAAAATACTGGCAAAAAGGCCTGGTATGTAACTAGCGCAGATTTTGTTACCACAGATGAAGGCACAGGGATAGTTCATACGGCTGTCATCTATGGTGAGAATGACTACGATCTTGGACTGAAACTTGATTTGCCGATGGTACCGCTTCTTGATTCTTCCGCCAATTTTAATAATCAATCTCCCGACTTTATTCGGGGACAATACTTTAAGAAAGCCGAGAAAGCTATCAAGGAAGATTTAGAGAAAAGGGGATTGCTCTTTAGGCGTGAGATGAATACGCACTCGTATCCGCATTGTCATCGTTGTGACACGGCCCTTTTATATAACGCTCTAAGTTCCTGGTTTATCAATATTCAGCAAGTAAAAAGGCGGATGATCGAGCTTAATGAAAAGATTAACTGGATACCGGATCATCTTAAACATGGAAGATTTCTCAATATCGTAGAGAATGCTCCCGATTGGACAATTTCGCGTAATCGTTACTGGGCCTCTCCCTTGCCCATTTGGAAAGATAAAGATGGAAAGATATACGTGATCGGCTCTATTGATGAGCTGAAAAAGATGACTAGACAAAGTAGTAATCGATATTTTCTGATGCGACATGGTGAGGCGGAGAATAATGTCAAACGAGTGGTAAGCGCCAACAATGCGCCCCATCATCTAACTGCTCTTGGTAAGGAGCAAATATGGCGAGCCGCTGACAAACTTTTGTCAGAAAAAATCGACATGATCATTGCTTCGCCGATTATACGCGCTCGCGAGACGGCGGGTCTTATGATGGGAGTGCTTAAATTGGACTCTGGGTCGGTCAAATTTGATGAACGACTAAGAGAGTTCGATGCCGGGGAATTTGATGGTCGGAGTGAAGATGAAATCAAAGCCTATTTCTCCAAGCACGATATCTTTACCGAAGGTGTTCCTGGCGGAGAAAACTTCATCAAGACTAAGCGCCGACTTGGAGAAGTCCTTCAAGATTTGGAGAAGACATACCAAGGTAAAAATATTCTTATCATTACCCACAAGATCTGCGCGTGGCTACTTGTAGCTATAGCTAAACGTCTCGATAAGCAAGGAGCGGAAGCGCTTTCTATATTCATGAAGAATGGGGAAGTAATCGCTCTTGATACGCCAGTCTTGCCTCACGATGAAAACTTCGAACTGGACTTGCATCGCCCCTACATAGATGAAATAGAACTGATTTCCGAAGATGGCCAGCCACTCAAAAGAATTCCAGAAGTAATAGATGGCTGGGTCGAATCGGGCTCTATGCCATTTGCTGAGTATCATTATCCATTTGAGGGTGGAAAAGAATTCAAAAAACATTTCCCAGCTGATTTCATTGCCGAATATATAGCCCAAACCAGAACATGGTTTTACTATATGCACGCCGTTGCCGCTCTTCTTTTCGATAGTGTAAGTTTCCGAAACGTAGTGACTACAGGTACTATTCTTGCCGAAGATAGTAGCAAGATGAGTAAGTCAAAGGGTAATTATACCGACCCCATGACGAACCTCGACCTCTTTAGTGCTGATGCCCTTCGTTACCATCTCATGTCCTCAGTCGTTATGCAGGCTGAAGATATCCGTTTTATTAATGACGAGGTTAGGCAGGTTCACAATCAGGTGTTAAATATCATTTGGAACTCGTTTAAATTCTATGAAATCTATGCCGATGGCGAGTACTCTAATGTGCCTCACGCGAGCACATGCGTCCTAGATAGATGGATTCTCTCAAGACTCGATGAATTAACCAAGATTGTGACTCTAGGTATGAATGCTTTTGACACAGTGCGAGCTACCAGACCAATGAAAGAATTTATCTCGGATTTCTCCACTTGGTATATCAGGCGCTCGCGAGACAGATTTAAAGGTGATGATCAGGAAGACAAAGCTTTTGCCATTGTCACAACTAGATATGTGCTTCTCGAACTCTCAAAGCTTATGGCTCCAATCATGCCGTTTATCGCTGAAGATATTTATCAAAAAATCAGGAAATCTGGCGATAGAGAAAGCGTGCATCTTGAAGATTGGCCGACCGTCAAGCGACCTTTCTCCCTCCTTTCTTTCTTTGCTTTGAAATCTAGTGATAGAGATATCATCGAAGATATGAAAGAGACACGACGCATAGTTTCTCTCGCCCTGGAAGCTCGCTCGAGAGCTAATATTAAAGTCAGGCAGCCTTTAAACGAATTAATAATAAGAAACAAGAAATTAGGAGGAGAATTTCTGATTCTCATAGCTGATGAAATAAATGTTAAAAAAGTTGTAGTTGACACGAATCTAAACGAGGAGGTGAAACTTGATACTAATCTCACAGAAGAACTTATTGAAGAGGGAAAAATTAGAGACGCGATACGCATGATCCAAGACCTCCGTAAAGACAAAGGATTAAAACCGTCCGACAAGATGGACTACGAAGTTCCTGATGGCCTCAAAGGGGTCTTTGGCAGAAATGCGGGTGAGATAAAAAAAGCGACGAACATAGAATTTTAGTGTCTTATCATATCTACACAACCCGAGGGATAGTGCTCTCTGAAAGGCCGATGCGAGAAGCTGACAGAATCTACACTATTATGACTCGCGACCTTGGTCTGGTACGCGCTATGGCTATTGGGGTACGCAAGGAAGCTTCTAAACTTCGCGGCAATATCGAGCCTTTCTCACTTTCTTCCGTTTCGTTTGTGAAGGGCAAAGATTACTGGCGGCTGACTTCGGCAGAATTTATTCAAAATATTTCTTCAGCGCCGAGTTTCGCAAGACCCTTAGCTCTTCTTGAGAAGCTTGTCCAGGGTGAAGCTTCCCATCCGGAACTATTCGATGCCGTGGAGGAAGCTGTCCTTTCCTCCGAACTCCACGATGAGATGTTTGAGGTTAGGATCGTCTCTAAAATCCTTTTCCATCTCGGATATCTCAAAGAATCTGATCTGTCTTTGGATAAAAAATCTCTGATCAAGGCAATAAACGAAGGCCTCCAAGCCAGCCATTTGTAGAGATGTTATAATTAACGAACTTATGGAGGAAAAAGGCAAGGGTAAAATCGAGAGGCTGGATGACACGCTTTATTCGCGGACGCGCTACCGAAATCCGTTAGACAAGCGCAGTCCAGTTAAGGAGTTTGAGTCACCAGATGTCGGGGATAAGTGGCAGACCCCAGAGCTTGATGAGATGCTTAAACATGAGCGCATTCCTCCTAAAATCGGCTTCTTTATGAAAAAAATTTTTATTTTCGCGCTCCTGTTTTTTATAGCTACAATCGGGGTGGCAGTCTTTGTATTCCTGGGGGGCGCCAATTTTATCTCTTCCAAGAATGTGGATATCGGCGTGCTTGGCCCGACGACAATATCAGCTGGGGAAGTCCTTGAACTTGGCGTCACTATCTCAAATACGAATAATGCCGATCTTGAATTTGCTAATCTCTCGATACAGTACCCGCAAGGCAGTCGCAATCCTGATAATACTATCGAGTCCCTGACTTATACCAAAGATAACTTGGGGGTAATCGGGTCTGGCGCAGAGTACGTTCGTAATGTACGCATGGTTCTTCTAGGCCCCTCCGGAGAAATTAAAGAGATAAAACTCTCGGTCGAATATAAGGTTAAGGGTTCAAACGCCACTTTCTACAAAGACAAGATATTTGAAATCACTATCGGCAATGCCCCAATCACACTCGCGGTTGAAAGTCCTCCTTCTACCACTTCAGGAGAGAGTTTCGCGACAGTAGTCTCGATTACCCTGAATTCTACAGATGTCTTGAAAAATGTTGTGTTGAAAGCAGAATATCCTTATGGATACAGCGTCATCGATGCAACTCCGCGAGCCGCCGCCGATAATAATCTCTGGATACTCGGAGACTTATCCCCGGGGGATAAGAAGACAGTTTCAATTCGCGGAAAGCTTATAGGAGAGAATATGGAAGAGAGGACTTTTCGATTTTATGCCGGTGTTTCAGACGGGAGTAGCACTAGCCCGAATCTAAAAGTTCTTATCGTGTCCCAATCGGATACTGTTGTCATAGACCGACCATCGATTGGGCTGGACGTTTTATTCAACGGGGAAAATACATCTACTTACATAGCGCCAGCCACTCGGCCCATCTCTACTTATGTTAAGTATCAAAATAATCTTGCGGACAGACTGCTCAATCCCCATCTGGAAGTTAGTCTCTCGGGCGTGGCTCTAGATAAACTCTCTGTTACAGCTGGCAGTAACGGTCTCTACGATTCTGGGAGCTCAAAACTTGTTTGGAATTTGACAAATACTCTCGGGCTACCGGAACTTGCCCCCGGAGAAGGTGGGCAAGTAACTCTAAGATTCTCCTCTCTACCGAGTTTATCTCTATCAGCGGGCACTCATGATATTACGCTTAATTTCTCAATTACAGGTATACCGGTTGGCGCTGTTGGGCGGAGTCCGGTGGTAGTAAACGAGACTCGTACCGTGAGAATATCATCGCAAGTTAATTTCTCTTCAAAAATACTTCGCTCATTAGGTCCATTTGCTAATCATGGCCCTATTCCACCTAAGGTAGGGGAAGAAACTACTTACGCTGTCATCTTCAGCGTTGGCAATACCCAGGGTGACCTTACAGATGCGAAGGTGACTGCCCGTCTGGGGCAGAGTGTAAACTGGCTGGGGGCCTCGAGCTTTACGAGTGAAGATATTTCTTATGACTCTTCAGCCAATACCATCACTTGGAATATGGGCATGCTTTCGTCTGACACCGGCTTCTCTTCCGCTACAAGAGAAATGGCTTTCCAAATATCTCTCAAACCATCTCTTGGTCAGATTGGTACGGCACCAAGTTTAGTCACTAGCATTGTTTTCTCTGGTCGAGACACTCTGACTGGGAATACGGTTACAGTAAACAGCCCTCCTTTGACCACTCGTCTTACGAGTGACCCGGCGTTTATTCAGGGAGATGATATAGTGGTGAAATAATGAGCAAAAATGATTTAAATTTAATGGAAAAAATAGTTTCGCTTTGCAAGCGAAGGGGGTTTGTATTTCCTGGGTCAGAGATTTATGGGGGTTTTGCTGGATTCTGGGACTATGGTCCACTTGGCGTTGAGCTTCGTCACAATATTAAACAGCGTTTCTGGGATAAGTTTGTAAGTGGAAGAGATGAAATATATCCTATCAGCACAAGTATTGTCATGAGTCCGAAGGTTTGGGAGACATCGGGACATGTCAGTACTTTTTCTGATCCGCTTGATAGTGGGGAGAAATTTAATACGATGTTCAAAACTTCCATCGGTGCCGGAGCAGAAGCAAGTGTCTCATATCTTCGCCCAGAGACGGCACAGGGAATGTTTGTCAATTTTAAAAATATTATTGACTCATTTCATCCCAAGCTGCCTTTTGGTTTGGCCCAAATTGGTAAGGCTTTTAGAAACGAGATTTCTCCGCGAGACTTCCTTTTTCGCTCACGAGAGTTCGAGCAAATAGAGATAGAATATTTCGTCAGAGAACAGGATTGGGAAAACACTTTTGAGACTTGGAGAAAGGAAATGCACGAGTGGGTGGGGGAAATCGGTTTACCTAAAAACTCTATACACGAGCTTGAGGTGTCGGCAGAAGGCAGAGCCCACTACTCCAAGCGTACCATTGATTTCGAATTCGATTTTCCTTTCGGTCGTAAAGAACTTTGCGGTCTGGCTTACCGCACTGATTTTGACTTACGAAACCATAGTGTCGCTTCTGGTATTGACCTCCAATATTTCGACGAAGAATCAGGAGAGAGATTCACGCCGCACTGTATAGAACCGACGTTTGGTGTAGACCGTACCGTGCTTGCCATTCTCGTTTCGGCTTATACCGAAGATGAATTGGGCGGCGAACCTCGCACTTATCTGAAACTCCATAAAAATATCGCACCTGTCCGCGCAGCAATTTTTCCACTTTTAAAAAATAAACCGGAATTGGTAAATAAGGCGAAAGAATTATTCCTAAATCTTAAATCTCAAATCCCAAATCTTGCATTTGATGACAATGGCAATATTGGCAAGCGCTACAGGAGACAAGACGAAATCGGCACACCTTATTGTATTACCATAGACTTCGATACTCTTGAAGATGATACTGTGACATTGCGCGACCGCGATACAGGCGAACAAGAGAGGATTCCTATATCTGATCTAGTTTCCAAACTCAAATAGTCTCTACATCCATAACTCACGGTCGTATAAATTAGATGTAGGTGGCGGGTTTGGGAAATTATTGATACACTATTCCACTATGAAAATACAGACTTTCTGGAATCTCAAGCTTCTTTATAAGAGTGACAAGGATCCTCAAATAGAGCGGGATCTTAAGAAGATTGAGCAACTCTGCGTATCTTTTGAGAAAAAATACAAGGGTAAGTCTTTTACTAAAAATCCCCAGACTCTTTTAAAAGCTCTAGAAGAATCAGAGAAAGTAAGTGAGATTATGGATTCTATTAGTCCGTCGCGATATTTCCACCTGAAGACTGATCTAGATGCTAATGATAGCCAATCCTTTGCCATATCAACTAAGTATGGCCAGCGATTGACGGAAGCGGGTAATAGGACAAAGTTCTTTGGTCTTGAAATTGCAAAAATTCCACCAAATAAACAACCCCTTTTTCTGAACTATAAGGCGCTTCAACCGTATAAGTATATGCTTAGTCATATTTTTCTTGATGCCAAATATAATCTTCCTGAAGGCGAAGAACAATTAATAAGCTTGTTGTCAGAACCAGCTTATGGAATGTGGGTAGATACCCAAGAGAAACTATTAAATACCCAAACAATTAAACATAAGGTCAAAGATATTCCTGTTGCTGAAGCTATCTCTGGCATGTCGGATATGCCCAAAAAGGAGAGAAGAGCTGTACACGATGAACTCAATAAAGTGTTTAAGTCTATTAGCCATCTGGCCGAAGGAGAGCTGAATGCAATATACAATTTCAAAAAAATAATGGATAAGCGTCGTGGTTATAAAGAACCTTATAGTGCGACGGTGCTGGGGTATGAGAATAATGAAGAAGACATAGGGGCATTTGTAAAACTGGTATCAAAGTATTTCAAAGTATCACATAGATTTTATAAATTACACGCAAAACTTTTGGGTGAGAAGAAAATAAAATTGGCAGACAGGGGTGCCAAGATAGGTGAGATAAAAACTAAATTTAGCTTCGAAAAATCTGTTGCTATGTTACAGAAACTCCTAGGCAACATGGATAAAGACTATTTGAAAATATTCAATGAGTTTCTAAAAAACGGCCAAATAGATGTGTACCCTCAAAAGGGTAAGACCGGAGGCGCTTATTGTTCTGGAGATGGTATATTGCCCACGTTTGTATTACTAAACCATACAGATAACTTGAGGTCTCTCGAGACTCTGGCACATGAGATGGGACACGCAATACACACAGAGCTCTCCAAGTCTCAACCATCAAGATATAGAGGTCACTCTACTGCTACAGCTGAGGTGGCAAGCACCTTCTTCGAGCAGATGATGGCTGATGAAGTTGAAAAGCAACTACCAGCCAAGGAGCGCCTGGTACTGCTCCACAATCGTATTATGGGCGATATTTCAACAATCTTTCGCCAGATAGCATGCTTTAATTTTGAACTAGAACTACACCAGAGAATCAGAACCGAGGGACAGGTTTCAAAAGATGATATTGCTAAGCTTATGGTTAAGCACTTGGAATCATATTTGGGAGACGCTGTAGAAATAAATGACAATGATGGGTATTTCTATGTCCACTGGTCGCACATACGTCGTTTCTTTTACGTCTATACTTACGCATATGGCCAGATTATAAGTCGGGCCTTATATGAGAAGTGGAAGAAAGATCACAATTATGCAAATAAAATTAAAGAATTTTTGAGCGCAGGTTGCTCTATGAGCCCTGAAGACATATTTAAAATGATAGGTACTGATACATCGAAACCCGCTTTTTTTGAAACTGGATTGAAAAGTGTGGAGGAGGATATAGCTAAGCTTGAAAGGCTAACCAAGGAATTTAAAGCTCGCTAAATAATGATATTATTGATTTATGGACGAAAGTAAACAGAAATGGGAGATTACTATCGGTAGCTGGGTGCGGGGCGTGGTGGTGGTAGTCATAGCCTACGCGCTATATCTTGTCACCGAATTTATCTTAGTTGTCATCGCTTCGGTGGTCATCGCTTCGGCTATAGAACCGGCGGTCGGTTGGGCAAAGAAAAGAAACATCCCCCGTCTGCCTATGGTGTTTCTGGTTTATCTAGCCTCGGCATTCATGCTTGCCGGTCTTTTCTATTTCCTTCTTTTGCCTCTTGTCGGCGAGATATCAAGTTTCATCAAAACTCTGACGATATATTCTAATTCCGTCACGAGTGGCGGGATTCTCTCCGACATGTTCAGAACCCAGAATCTATTTGGAGGTTTCGATACTCCCATTTTAATCAGAGAACTAAGCTCTCAACTGAATTCTTTGGCCAGTTTCCTTTCGCAGGGAGTATTTTCAAGCATCTCCTCAATCTTCGGTGGGGTCTTAAATTCCGTCCTTATTCTGGTCCTCTCTTTCTATCTGGTGGCGCAAGAAGACGGTATCAGTAAATTTTTGAAAATGGTCACCCCCATTCAGCATGAACAATATGTCATCGGATTATGGCGGCGTTCACAGTCTAAGATTGGTCTCTGGATGCAGGGGCAGCTTCTCTCATCAGCTCTCGTGATGGTGCTTGTCTACATCGCGCTACTTCTGGTGGGAGTGCCGCACGCCTTACTACTCGCAGTCTTAGCCGGCGTCTTCGAGCTTGTCCCGCTTTTCGGTGCGACCATTGCAGCCATTCCGACCTTATTTGTGGCCTATACTTGGGGCGGCATGAATGTTACTCTTATCGTGGCTGGACTCTATATCTTGATTCAACAGCTTGAGAGCCATCTTATTTATCCTCTAGTAGTCAAGAAAATGGTCGGGGTTTCGCCCATGATCTCAATCATGGCTTTGGTTATCGGCGGGACTCTGGCCGGCTTTCTCGGCGTACTTGTCTCGGTGCCAGTAGCGGCCGCAGTCATAGAATTCATCTCTGATTTTGAGGAGCGCAAAATTGCCAAACTTTCCGCGAATGAATCAACCCAATAAGTTTTATCTGACAAGTCCCATATTCTATCCCAACGCTAAGTTGCACATGGGGCACGCTTACACGATGACGCTCTGTGACATATTAGCGCGCTACCAGAGGTTAGAAAACAAAGAAGTTTATTTCTTAACAGGATCTGATGAAAATACAGGAAAGGTTGTTAGGGCAGCCAAAGAGGCCAATAAATCAATAGAAGAATTTCTTACGGAGATCAATAAGAACTTTGAGAATTTATATAAGAGTCTGAATATCTCTTATGATCAGTTCATACGGACTACAGACAAGGAAAAGCACTGGCCGGGAGCGATAGCTCTATGGAATAAGCTAGTGGAGGCGGGGGATATATATAAATCGATCTATAGAGGCCTATATTGCCCGAGCTGCGAAGCATTTTACACGGGAAAAGATCTTGTTGACGGCAAGTGTCCGTATCACATGACCATATTAGAAGGAATAGAAGAAGAAAATTATTTCTTCCGACTTTCAAAATATACCGATACGGTAAAAGAAAAAATTAAAAGCGATAAATTAAGGGTTATTCCTGAGACACGCAAGAATGAGATTCTCGCTCTGCTTGAGCAAGGCCTCGAAGACGTAAGTTTCTCAAGGCCGATAGAGAATGTTCCACACGGTATCCCTGTGCCCGGTGATTCTACTCAGGTTATTTATGTATGGTGCGATGCACTGGTCAATTATATTTCTGCCATCGGGTATGGGAGAGATGAAACGGAGCTCGATAAATGGTGGCCTGCAAATCTACATGTTATAGGTAAGGATATTTTACGTTTCCATGCCGCTATCTGGCCAGCCATGCTTCTCTCGGCAGGATTGCCTTTGCCGAATAGTCTTCTTGTGCATGGGTTTATTACATCTGGTGGACATAAGATGTCAAAATCTATCGGGAATATTATTGACCCGCTAGAATTGATTGAAAAATTTGGTCCAGAAGCAGTACGTTATTTCTTAGCTCGCAAAATTTCTACATTCGAAGACGGGGATTTAACCACGGAAGCTTTTAAAGATGCATACAATGGCGATTTGGCTAATGGATTAGGCAATCTTGTTTCAAGAATTATGAAGTTAGCCGAAACCCATCTCTCTCAACTAGTAACTGTCCAAAGCTCAGCTTTGGGCAAAGAGATAGAATTACTTCTGGATAAGTTCGAAATTCAGAAAGCAATGAATTATATCTGGTCAGAAATAGGGGAGTTAGATGCCGAAATTCAGAAGACGAAACCATGGGAATCAAAAGATAAAGGGGTTATCGCAGATCTAGTATTAAGGCTTTCTCATATTGCATACACCCTGGCACCTTTCATGCCGCAAACTTCAGAGAAAATTCTTAGTGCCATAAAAGATAATCGACTCAGTAAGCCCCTCTTTCCTCGCAAAGATGCCTAGATACTTTGATATACATTCTCATCTGAATACTCCTGATTACTCGAGTGACCTTGATGAGGTAGTCAAGAGATTGAAAGATACAGAGACCCACACTATCGTTATCGGGACAGATCTCGAATCTTCAAAAATGGCCGTAGATTTGGCAAGAAAATATGAAGAAATTTATGCCTGTATTGGAATTCATCCGGTAGACAATTCGAGTCAGAGTTTTGCAAAAGAAAAATTTGAGGAACTAATCAATTATCCGAAAGTGGTGGCAGTGGGAGAATGTGGAATGGATTTCTTTCACGCCGATAGAGATGTTGACTACGAGAGGCAGAAAAAGTTATTTTTAGACCAAGTGGATTTCGCTCTCGCTCACGATAAGCCCATCATGATTCATTCTCGTGATGCTTACGAAGAGGTTCTAGAAATTCTCGATCCTCTTAAGGGAGTGCATGGAAATAAACTTCGAGGTAACGTGCATTTCTTCACCGGTAGTGTAGAGGTCGCCAAAAGATTTTTCAATATTGGGTTCACGGTTTCTTTCACGGGGGTAATCACTTTCACGCGTGACTATGACGAGATTATCAAATCTACGCCCATCAACATGATTATGTCAGAAACGGACTCTCCTTATGTAGCTCCGGTACCGTACCGAGGCAAACGTAACGAGCCAAGCTACGTCAGCGAGGTGGTCAAGTCAATTGCAAAGATTAGAGGAGAGGGCGAAGAGGCAGTGAGGGATGCTCTTGTCAATAATGTGCTCTCTATGATAGGCTAGTTCGACTTATGGGAAATTCAGGAGCTCTTGTGGAGGAACTGACCGTCTATGAAATCGGCTACCTTATCTTGCCGAGTATTCCGGAAGATAAACTCTCTCTCGTAACAAGCGCTATCAGAAAAGTCATTACTACGGAAGGTGGTGCAGAAATCGACGCCGAGGAGCCTTTCAAAGAACCTCTGGCCTACACAATGTCGAAGACTATTGGCGCCAGCCGCTACGTGCTCTCTGACGCTTATTTGGGCTGGATTAAGTTCGAGGCCGATAGAACCAAAGCTACGGCAATCAAAGCCGGTATAGAAAAAATAGAAGAAGTTCTGCGATTGCTCTTAATCAAAGCTCCGCGCGAAACCGCCTTTACTTTAGCCAAGGCAAGAGCTGCATTTGAGGAAAAAAAAGAATCTGCTCCTAGCTCTACCGAAGAAGCAGTGGTACAATAAAATTATGTATTTCAACCGCGCTATCATTATCGGTAATCTTACCCGCGATCCGGAGCTTCGTTCTCTGACTTCCGGCGTACAAGTAGCTACGATGGGAGTGGCTACTAACCGCGTGTGGAAAGATAAAAGCGGAGCAAGGCAGGAATCGACTGACTACCACAATGTCGTCGTCTTTGGCCGACAGGCGGAAACAACCGCTCAATATCTACGCAAGGGCTCAAGCGTTTTAGTCGAGGGTAGGATGCAGACCAGGAGTTGGGAAGCGGCCGACGGAATCAAGAAGTACCGCACCGAGGTAGTAGCCGACAGGGTCCAGTTTGGTCCTAAAAGAGATGGCTCTGTTCCGTCTACTACTGCCGCTAGTTCGAAAGAAGATAATCAAGAAGCTCCTCCCGAGGGTGCTATCGAATATCCTGAAGATAACGTTAGTGTCGATGACATTCCTTTTTAGTTCGACGAGCTCACTATAAATAATTAAGATGAGAAAGCAAAATTATTTCAAAGAAAACAAAATCAAACATATCGACTATAAAGATGTCGAGACTCTTAAGAAATTTCTGACGCCGCATGCTCGCATTCAATCTCGCAAGCGCTCCGGTATCCCTGCCAAGTTTGAACGAGAACTAGCCACTGCCATCAAACGGGCTCGTTTCCTCGGTCTTCTGCCCTACGTATCCCGTTAGTTTGGGTTATAATTTAAGGATGCGCATACCATATTTCGTTCAAGGAGCGCTCTTTGGACCAGCGTTCATCGGGCTCTCTATTGTATTGAAAGTTCTGTGTCCGACATCAGTCGGTGCCGGTTGTTTCGCGGACTCTCTGGCCGTTCCTATATTTTTACCTCTAATTTTTGTCTACAAGATTGTCGATGATAGCTTAGTTATGTATCACGAATTATGGTTTGTCGTTCTGTATTGGAGTTTGGTCGGACTTTTAGTCGGTCTTATATTCGATCTGCGTACTCGCCAGTCTCCGTATTTACCCGAACAACATCTCCCTCTTTGATAAACATCGGTACCTGAATTTCTGCTCCTGTTTCCAATCTCACTGTCTTTGTCGCTCCCTGAGCAGTATTGCCTCTGGTTGTTTCGTGGGCCTCAGTCACTCCAAGTTCCATTTTGATAGGCAACTTAAGACCAATTATTTCATCCTTGAAGAGCATTGCATTAATTAATATACTCGGCTTGAGAAACTTGGCGGCTGGACCGATTATCTCTTCTGACAATTTAAATCGTTTCGATGCTTCATTTGCTTCGGCGAACCAGTATTCTCCTTTATTCGTATATAAATATTTAACTTCCTTTTTATCAATTTCTGCTTCGCTGACTTTGTCAGAAGCATGGAAAGAATGTTCGATGATTCTTCCGGTCAAAAGACTTCTTAACTTAGCGGCATTAACGGGTTTTCTCTGTTGTTTACGGAAGACGTGCGAGCTCACGACCTCATACGGCTCACTCTCAAAAACAATATATTTACCCTCTTTAATTTCGCTATAGTCAAGCATGAAAGCACCATTCTACGTATCCTTAAGTTTTTGTCTAATGTCTTTGAGAATCTGGTCAGCAATTTTTTTATTCTCGCGCAGGAATTGGCGGGTGGCGTCGTAGCCACGACCGAGTTTGACATCACCGTATTCATAGGAGTTGCCGGACTTTTTCATAATACCGAACTTCTCGCCCAAGGCGATGAGTTCACCCTCTCGCGAAATACCTTCGTTATACATCAGGTCAAATTCTGTTTGTCGGAAAGGTGCTGCCACTTTGTTTTTCACAACCTTCACTCTAGTGCGCCCGCCCATGACTTCGTCTCCTTTCTTGATTTGAGCGATGCGGCGAATATCGAGACGCACGGAAGTGTAAAATTTGAGCGCTTTGCCACCCGGGGTGGTCTCGGGATTCCCGAACATCACGCCTATCTGCATGCGAATTTGGTTGATAAAAATAACTATTGTTTTGGACTTCGCCACTATAGCAGTGAGCTTTCGTAAAGCTTGGCTCATCAGGCGCGCCTGTTTGCCTACGTGGTAGGCTCCCATGTCACCTTCAATCTCATCCTTAGGCGTGAGCGCGGCCACCGAGTCTATAACTATGACGTCGATTTTGCCCGAGCGTACCAAAGAGTCTACAATTTCAAGAGCCTGTTCGCCGGTATCCGGTTGGGAAATCAAAAGTTCATCAATCTTAACCCCGAGACGCTTAGAATACTCGGGGTCCATGGCGTGTTCGGCGTCGATAAAGGCGCAAATACCGCCCGCTTTTTGTGCTTCGGCTATGACGTGGAGCGATAAAGTGGTCTTGCCCGAAGATTCTGGCCCGAAGATTTCGATAATCCTGCCCCGCGGCAGGCCGCCGACGCCCAGTGCCGCGTCAAGGCCAATTGAGCCGGTGGAGATGGCGTCCACGCCCACTTTAGGCTTGTCCCCGAGCTTCATAATAGAATCTTCGCCGAACTTCACCCTGATAGCATCGAGGGTAGCGTCAATGTTTTTTTCTTCTTTATTTTTTGCCATTTAAGTTATTTTAGGACAATTTGTACACTCTTTCTCGTCTCGCGACCGAAGCGGTCGCGAGCCTTAACAGTTATTATACTTAAGCCGGGAGAGACTAACAATTTCTCGCTCCATACTCCCTTCTCGTCTGTAAATATCTGGCGGTCGTTCAAACTAATCCAGGCAATGTTTTTTGATTGACCTTCCACGATGACTAGGGAATCTTCGACCGTATGGCCGTCTTTAGGGTTCTCGATCCAGATTCGCGGACCGACTAAAAGGGCGCGTGCCTGATACAAGGAGTAAGCAATAAGCAGTATTAATAAAATAATCAAGAATCCGTATCTTGGCTTGATATCAATTTTCATGGAGTAGTGTTGTCTGCATTTTCTTCGCCCGACCTCTCCTCCGCGGTTTCTACTTCTCTATCTATCACTTCTCGCGCTTTGGCTCCCGAGCCCGCGCCTACGACCCCGCGCTCTTCGAGCATGTCTACCAGACGAGCGGCACGGGCGTAACCGATGCGAAGTTTTCTTTGAAGAAATGAGGTCGAGGCTTTACCGGCGAGGATGACAGTCTCCCTCGCTTCTTCATAAAGTTCATCATCGTCTCCGCTGTACGAATCGTCTTCTTCCAAAGTTGCCGAGAAGATAGCGTTAGAAGTATTTTCGCTTGAGAAGTTAATCTCACTTTGGAGCTCGTCGGCGTAAGTATCGCTAAGATACTTGGTGACTGCCTTTACTTCCTTTTCCGAGATATAGGCCGACTGGATGCGCAAAGGCTTTGACATCTCTCCGGAGAGGAAGAGCATGTCGCCCGAGCCGAGAAGTTTCTCGGCGCCGGCCGCGTCAAGAATAGTGCGCGAGTCAATCTGCGAGGAAACTTGCAGAGCGATGCGCGCCGGTATGTTAGCTTTAATCAATCCGGTGATTATGTTGACAGACGGTCTTTGGGTGGAGAGGATGAGGTGAATGCCAACGGCGCGGCTCATCTGCGCTAGACGCACCACGGCGGCCTCGAGTTCTCGTGGGTAAGACTGCATTAGGTCAGCAAGCTCGTCTATGATGATAACGATGAAGGGTATCGACTTATCGTCTTTGGTATTTTGGTGATACGAGTCGATGTCCCGTGCGCTTGATTTCTCAAGGATGTCGTAACGGCGCTCCATCTCTTTGGCAACCCATTTGAGAGCTAAGATGGCTTTTTTCGGGTCGGTGATTACCGGAGTTAGGAGATGGGGAATATTGTTGTACATCGTCAGTTCGACACGCTTGGGGTCTATCATAATAAATTTAAGATTCTCGGGCGGGTTTCTGAATAAAAGCGATGTGACTATGGCGTGTATGGTTACTGACTTACCCGAACCGGTAGCGCCGGCTATTAGGAGATGCGGCATTCTGGCAAGGTTCGCGTACTGCGATCGACCAGCAATATCTCGGCCTAACGAGACTAAGAGTGGCAAAGCGCTTCTGGTAAATTGTTCATCGGAGACGAGAGAGCCGAGACCGACAATAGATTTGAGCGTGTTGGGAATCTCGATGCCCACCAGAGATTTACCCGGTATCGGCGCTTCGATGCGCACGGGATGCGCCGCGAGCGCTAGCTCAAGATTATTTTGAAGCGCGAGAATTCTTGAGAGTTTGACACCCTCAGCCGGTTTCAGGGCGTAGCGGGTGACGGACGGACCAATTGAAATTTCGTCCATTTCGACCACGATGCCGAAGTTGAGAAGTGTGCGCTTGATTAAGTTTGCGTTAGCCTTGATGTCGCCGACGCCCGGTTTACCGCGGTCACCTTCAAGAAGCGAGAGCGGTGGAGGAGTCCAACGCTTGCCACTTCGACGAGTAATCATTGGCATAAATCCTTCATCGCTCTTTAGTTTTTCAGGAGTTTGACTTGTCTTCATCTCTCCTCCGCTTCTTGCTTCCATCTTCTCTACCGCCTTATCAATAGCGGCGTTTTCCATGGGAGCTAGAGGAGCGGTCTCTTTCTTTGAGAAAAATCTTTTGACGAACGAAATGGCATCAAACTTTATAGAAGTATTGAAGATGACCAAGATTGAGACGACAACGAGCGCTAGAAGTATTACTGCGCTGAAATAGATATGAAAGTATAAATCCAGAGGTTTAGATATAAAGCTTCCTACAATACCGCCCTCGTCCGAGAAAAGATTGACGAGACCGAGAGATGAGAGAAAAAGGACAAACGAGCCGGAAATCTGCGGCATAGCAAAATCCCTCTCCTGTTCTCGGAGAAATGATATTGCCAATAAGAGGAATACTACTGGCAGAAGGTAGTAGCCAAAGCCAAAAAGATAGGAGAGCCAATCATAGACGACAGTCCCAACTTGTCCGGCAAGACCGAATGCTCCCATCATAAGGAAGATAGAGAGCACTATTGAAAACACACCGAAAATGCCGTTGGCTGTCTCTCTGGAAGTAAGTCTGAATATTGACATCCCGTTCTCCTCCCAGTCACGGGTCTGTTTCTTTCGATTTCTTGCCATAACAACAAAAAGTTATTTCATAATAATAACACACAGCCTGAACGCTTTGTTCATTAGAAGATAGTCTTGCAAAATCTGTCTCTTAACCCCATAATGGACTTACTTGTAATAAAGGACAAAATGTGATAGAATTAAAGGACAGATTATAAAAGACACTATAAAGACGTAAATCTAGCGATATGTCTGATATCACTAATAAACCGGAAAAACTTGCCTCTGCTATATATTTAATTACTGGTTTTTTCAATGACCAAGAGCCGCTTAAGTGGAAATTGCGTTCTCTCGCTTCAGAGTTCATTTCTCTCGCAGTATCTCTTAAAGAAAAACAAAGCATCACTATGGAGACGAGGGATATTATCCTAAAGATAACAGGCCTTCTTTCAGTGGCTAGAAATGTCGGACTGATATCTACTGAGAATCATGACCTCATGCAGAGAGAATTCACGAAATACGTTGGTACACTTGATTATTCTACCAATATCTCAAATTTTCTCAATATCGAATCTCCGAGACCGGAAGTAAAAGAACTAGGGGAGAGTCTTGCAACCAAGGACAAACCCTTGAAAGAATTCGGCGCCATTTCGGTGAAGAAAAGTGGCCGGCAAAACATTATTATTACTCTTTTGAAACGCAAGAAAGAGGTCATGATAAAGGACGTTTCCCCTCTAATCGGTGGCTGTAGCGAGAAAACAATCCAGCGCGAACTCTCGGCCATGGTGCAAGCCGGTATTCTTAGGAAGGTAGGGGAGAAGCGCTGGAGCCGCTATTCACTTGCTTAAAGCCACAGAGTATGTATTATGGGAGCTTGCCCCGTACCGAACTTGTTCTGGTACGGGGTTATCCACAGTACATTTGGTACTTGGCCGAACATCCCTTATAATGAGGGCTTGCCCCGCGTAGCTTTATGCGAAGTGGGGGCAAATGTTGAAAAATTAATACCCGTGACGCGACCCGAGCAAATATTAGAAATTATTGGGAAGCACTCACGCATTAGAAAATAAATTACAAATGACAAAAATTAGAATTGCAAAGATTGCTGGGATCGCAGCAGGTGCTTCTCTTTTCCTCGGTGCTTTTGTACCGATGGCAGGAGCTGTGACAATTGCTGAACTCCAGACACAAATCAATGCACTTATGGCACAGTTAGCCATCCTTCAGGGAAGCACTGTGGCCACTACTGCTTGCACTTTCACCAGTAGCTTGACCATTGGGTCACGGGGCGCTGATGTTACTTGCTTGCAGAATTACCTAACTGGCACGGGTCACTTCACCTTTGCTGGTGGTTCGACCGGATACTTCGGTCCCGTCACCCGAACGGCGGTAGCCGCTTGGCAAGCGGCCAATGGAGTTGCTCCGGCTGTAGGTTACTTCGGTCCTATCTCACAGGCGAAGTACTCTGCTGTTGCCGGTGCCACCGTACCAGGCACTACGGTTCCTGGTTCTACGGTTGGTATCACTACTCCCGGTGTGGAAGGTACCTTAACTGCTTCAGAGAATGCTTCTCCAGCTTCTGGAACGAAGGTCTATGAAGGTGGTTCTAAGGTAGGTGTCTTAGGTATCAAAGTTGAGGCCGACGTCTCCGATCTTAAAGTCGAGAGAGTCAAGCTCAAGCTTGATGCTGACACTGCCGATGCAAGTAGTTCTACTAATTCCGACCAACAGTTCTACACCAAGATTGCCGACAAAATCTATGTTATGGACGGTTCTACAGTCCTGGCATCGATGGTTCTTGATGCAACCACTGTTGTCAAGGAAGGTACTGCTTACTACATCACTATCACTGGTTTCAGTGTTGTGGTTCCGAAGGATACCAGCAAGGTTCTTACCATCGCTGTTGATCCTAAGACAAGCTGGGATTCCGCTTACGACGACGACAGTTGGACTGTGTCGGTTCCTGTAGACGGTGTTCGCGCTGTGGACGGTGCTAGTATCAACCAGTACTCGCCTTCGACCTTGTTCGCCAACAATTTCACTTCAGCGGCTGACGTGGTTGACAGCGCATCTATGACCGTTTCTCTCGCAAGCAATAGTCCTTCCACAAGTCAGGTTATTGCTAACCAGGGTTCAAGTGACAATGAGTATGACGAACTTACTCTTGCTGTCTTCAACTTCGCGGCAGGTAAGGACAACGTCAAAATCACTGACTTGATTGTTGACCTCGTTCGCGGTAATAGTAACAACGTGGCTACGGCTACGACTGCTTACATCTATGATGGAAGCACTCTTGTCGGTTCGGCTACAGTCGCTGGCACAAGCGTTACGGCTTCAAGCGCGACCTTCTCTAGTATTGACTGGATTGTTCCAGCCGATACCACGAAAGCTCTGACTTTCAAAGTCGACATTGACTCCGCGGCTCTCTTGGCCGATACTTACGCGGCTGACATTGGTATTACAACTACCGATGGCACTCGAGTCGTTGCAGAAAACTCTGCTGGTTCGGCTGTCACAGAGACTGGTACTGCCCAAGGCAAGACCATTTGGCTCAGAAAGGTTGGTCCGGAAGTAACCTTGGTCTCCAAGTCGATTGCTACAAGCGGTGTACCGCAGGGCGCTCCTGCCGCACTCCTTACAAGTACCTCTACCATAACTGCAACCTTCAACATCAAGATTAAGGCTGTCGGTGGTACTCTGACCCTCGGTAACGTCGCTTCCGCTACGCCTCTGTTCGCAAGCTCTACAGCTACGTTCAAGGTTTACCGAAACAGCACCTATGACGGGCTAATCTCGAGCAACGCTACCTCGACCTCGTACTCTGTTCCTAGTACCTGTGTGGCAGAAACTGCCGCCAAGAACGGTTGTACGTTGACTGATGGTAACGAAGTCACCGTCCCTGTCACCTTCAAGATTGAAGGTAGAACAGTGGCTGGTGCAGCTTTGACGAGTGGCAGCGTCTACGCGGTGGGCTTCGAAGGTATCCAGTGGTTCAACGCTACAAGTGGTAGCACTCAAACCACTACCTTCATGGCTGGAGATACTGACTGGAGAACTGCTGACGTTTCCTTCCCGTAATCCGCTTAAGGATTACTACGCCTACACTTAACGTGTAGAATCAAAAAACCGCCTTCGGGCGGTTTTTTGATATACACATTTTATCCACCTTATCCACACTCTGCGAAATATATTTATTGAGATAATTATGAGATAATTGTCGTGTTAGTAGGACGAACATAAATCAATAATAATTAAAGTATGAATATAATTAATAATGATAGGATGACGAAAATAATTTCCGTCGTCCTTGCTGTGATATTAGGTGTTTTGGTTGTCTCGTTTGTAGCAAACGCGGTAACGACCATCAGCACCAATGTTGATACTGATGGTAATTTGGTAGTTGACGGCACATCAACCTTGACCGGCTTGACCTCCATGGTTCAAGCGTCAACAACCGGCAGCTTGACTGTGGGAGATTCTGTAATTGACGGTTTGATACTCAATGGGCGTGTATCAACGGGTAATGTTAGTGGCACAGCTCTGACACTCGATGATACCTACACCAAGGGCGAAGGCCAAGAGCTTCGCTATAAAGTTACGGACTGGACCAATATCGGCGACGCGTTCCGCGGAATGTATGTGCGCGCTGAGAACGGGGTGGACGCTTCGACCAAGGGCGTTTACGGCATGGAGGCTTACGCCACTGCCAATGACACTTTTGATACCGGCACTCTGCAAGGCATTCTTTCTTACGCTTATCTTAAAGGAACGGGAGCTAAAACAGTAGGACCGGCTTACGGCATCCATGGTGAACTGTCGTTTGACGCGGGCCAAAGCACTCAAACTATTACCACCGAAGCCTCTGCTGGATTCTTCCGAATCACCGGCGGCGTGGCTGACACATTCACCAAGCTTCATGGCGTGATTATCCGCGCTGGAGACATGGATGGTGCGAGCCGGACTTATGGCGACGCTATCTTGGTTGAGGATGGCCCGGAATCAGGGACTATCACATGGACTCGTGGGCTTAAATTGAATGCTCCTTCCACGATTGATATAGAACTACAGAATGCCGAGACGATTTCTAACGCCACTGATGGATTTATTTCGTTAGGCGGGAAAGCGATCATTGCCGGCGCCGCATTAGGATCCCACTTACGTTCAACCCAAACAACTGCGCCTACCGGCACTACGGGAACATGTACTGACGATTCTGTATCTGCTGGTTCAACAGACATGAGGGGCGAAATTACTGCCACTTGTGCTAACCAAACAGCAATAGTGGCATTTAACGTGGCATATGCAACAGCTCCTGTATGCACTGTAACTCCAATGAATGCCGCTGCGAATGCTAACGCTGCTACCGCTGGTTTCAGCTATGTGGTCGCAACGACTGGTATTACCATAACGCAGACAGCAACCGTCGGCCCTCTAGTCTACGCTTATATCTGCATTGAATAAGCTTAACAATCCTAATAATTAACCACCTTGCCCATGAAAAAAATATCTAGGCTGGTAGCTCGCGCGACCGCGCTGGGATTGGGCTTAAGCTTAAGTTTCGCGTTCCCCGCTTTCGCCGCTTATGACGATGTTTCCTTGACTACCGATACGGTCCTATCCGTCAATGGCATCACTCTCAATGTCTCCGGCTCCTCTGCCGTGATTGAATCCATTGCTGTTGGCGGCACGACCTTCACGGTTACCCTGCAAGCTAACGCTAACTCGACATTTCAGGTAACTGCTCCAAGCTTTAATGTGTTAGCTACAAACCAGCCATTGGGGATAAGCACTCACGTCTGTAATGCTACACAATCTAAGCTCGGTTATACTGCCAGTAGCAGTGAAGTTATTGCAATTATCACACCTTCCGCAACACTTTGTACTAATGCCGCGGCGGACACTTCCGGGGGCACAGGTACAAGTAGAGGCGGAGGCGGTGGAGGTACCCCAGCCCCGCAAGCTTCGCCGGTAGCTCAACTTGTGACTAGCCCCAATTTCTCATCTATGACTCCGGCAGAGAAACAAGCGGCAATCTCCCAAATTCGCGTGGCTCTTGTCTCGCTCATTCAGCAACTTCTTGTTCTCTTGAATCAGCAATTACAGACCATGCAACCAAGCGGCAGTTACTGATTCTCAAGAGTCAAGGTGTCACCTTGACCATAAGCGATAGTTACTGATTCTGATTCTTCCAGTTTCTTACAGTCCGATCTCTAGCATAGCCTCGAAGCCCACGCTTCTTGGGCATAAAAAACTCTCGGGCATAAAAAACCCCGCTTCGGCGGGGTTTTTGTTATTAGCTAAGGTAATATCCACAGAGGTTTAACCTCTGGGCTGATATATAATGGTCTTATGGCGCGATCTCATATTTTTGCACCTGGTGAATATTATCATTTGTACAGCCGTGGTGTTGAAAAGAGAGTTATTTTTCTTGATAACGATGACTACAAAAGATTCATCAAGATACTGTTCTTTTGTAATGGTAGTAAACCAGTGGTGATTAGGGACCTACCCATAGGTTTAACCTTTGAGAAATATATTGATAAAAGGGGAGAAATTTTGGTGGACATTGGCGCGTATTGCTTAATGCCAAATCATTTTCATCTTTTGGTCAGAGAAAGGAACGAAAAGGGTATCTCGTTATTTATGCAGAAATTAATAACTGCTTACACAATGTATTTTAACGATAAGTATGGAAGAAAGGGTAGACTTTTTGAATCATCTTATAAGTCAATCCATGCCGTCGACGACAGATATCTTAAATATTTGTTTGCTTATATCCACCTTAATCCAGTTAAATTAATCAATCCAAAGTGGAAAGAAAATGGGATAAAAAATTTAGAAGAAGCAAAGAAATATCTGAATAACTATGCTTTCTCCAGTTTTGCTGATTATGCTGGCAGAGATAGGGATTCAGCACTAATACTAACCAAACAAGAATTTCCGGAATATTTTCCCACTCCAGACATTTTCACAACCTCGATCTTCGAGTGGATTACCACAGAGGTTTAACCTTTGGGCTGGGGAAATTATCCACATAGGCGTGTTGAGTTACTAAGCTTGCTCCGTATAATTTAATGATGCGATATTTTGACAAGACTTTTTTTAAGTTTCTTTTCGGGTTTCTTTGTCTTATCTCTCTAAGTATCGCGGTAATCGCCTACGCTCGTGGGTATCTATAGAAAATACTTTTTCGTCATATTGCTGGTACTCTTGCCTGCGATTTCACACGCCCAGGTTTCGAAAATCGTTTTTACTACTGACCCGCAGACGATAAAACCGAACGAACTCTCCGAGCCGCTGACAATCCAAACTCAAGACTCTTCGAGCGGTTCTTATAAAACACCAGAAACGATTGACCTCGAGTTTATATCCACTTCTCCCTCCGGAGAATTTTTGGGTAGTACCGGCAACCCGGTTACGAAGACCATGAGTACAAATACATCCAATCGCACTTTTTATTACAGGGATTCTGGACTTGGAACATTTATTCTGACGGTGAATGCCAAAGGCCGCGCCAGTGGCGTTACTTGGAGCGCGGGGCAAACTATCACTGTTTCTGATTCCGTTTCTACTACCACCACGAGCAATGCTACTTCGACTACTCCCGTCACTTCATCTGGCACAACCCCGAACACTTCTATAGTTATTATTTCAACTCACTACAGCGCGGCTTCTCTGACCAACACTGAAGCTGACACCGAGTTTGAGGTAGGCGCGGGCAGGTCGCGGATGAGTACCGTCGGAACCCCTATTGAATTTAATGCCAACACGAACGCAAGTTATACTAAGAATATTAATTTCAGATGGTCATTTGGCGATGGCGCGACTGGAACCGGCCAGATTCTTAATCACACTTATACTTATCCCGGCGAATATGTGGTGGTTCTGAATGCTTCCGGGCCGGACGGGCAGGCAGTATCTCGAACAAATGCGCGTATCATACTGCCGGAATTATCCGTATCTTTCGCCTCGCCTGAAAGAATTGAAATTACAAATAACTCAAAGAGCGAAACAAATCTATTCGGCCGCGCTATCGTCTCTGGGCCGCAGATCTTTATTTTCCCCAAGGATACTATCATCAAGCCAGGGCAGAAAATTTCTTTCGATGGACGCGTGACCGGACTGACCCCCTTTGGGCCCACGAGTGTTTCTTTAATAGTTGTAGGCACGGAGATTAAACCGCAAGAAGTACTGGCTAAAATAGAGGAACAAAAATTGGAACAAATCACACACATACAAAGCCAGTTATCAGTTCTTCAGAAGCAGCTTGCGGACATTTCTAATCAACAGAATGGCGCGGATGCGACAGCAGTGGCCGTTGCGTCTCCAATCGCGGAAAAACTTGTAGAGCCGGAAAATAATAAACCTCAAACAGCTTCGGTAATAGATGCTGTTATACCCGAGGCAAGTCCCAATGCTATGGGCGGTTGGCTTCAGACTCTAAAACGCTTTTTCTTTAGGACACAATGATGAAAAACTTTATTTTGCTATTTTTGCTTTCCCTATCGTTTATCGTATTTTTGAGTGGAGCAAAATTAGTGTCAGCGGCGATTCTCAATCCTTATGTAGTGGATGAGAAACCACAGGTGGTGTTTGGCGATAGCCAGTATGTATTGACATATTTTGGATTAGAAAATTATGCGCAAGATTATGTGGGTGGTTATGTCCACTTCACCTTCACTTACACACACGATGCATGTTGTTACGCCAGCTATCCTCCTATTGTGTATATTACGGATATCGACCCGAGATCCACCTCAACTCCGGCAGAAAGGACATTCGCTCCAGCTTACACGTTGACTCCATATTGGGGTGGCTTCGGCGAACCGACAGATTGGTACTCATACGATATCCAATTTGACTTGGCAGGATACACTGTAGTAGTTAAACAAGCGGGAGTGGCAATAATACATAATGAACATAGAGAAATTACCGGCCAAGTAGATACCGACTGGGTGGCAATCGCAAATCGTCACCCAACGGTGGGGCCGCCTGATACGACCAAAAACGCTATGGCATTTACACCTGTGCCGATTAAATCGCAGCAGATTGAAGAATGCTGTTCAAGTGTCGTGTTCTTGCCGGGGATAAAGGGAAGTGTGCTCAAGACCGGTTCTGATACCCTATGGCCGCCAACGATCTTTAGCGACGATATGGCGCAACTTGCCCTTAATGAAAGTGGCGAGAGTGTGAATGACATATATGTGGATGGTGTTCTCGATACATTCTATGGCACTCCGATATACGCTCCTTTCTCTGAATTTATGGATAATCTCGTTGCCGAAGGGGTTATGAATGCATGGCTACCACTTCCATACGATTGGCGATTCTCTCCAGAGAAAATTTTGAGTGATGGAGTTAAGACTTCAGGCGATGTGGTTAATTTGATGGAAGAAATAGAGACCGTTGCTTCACAATCACAGACCGGACAGGTGACCATTATCGCGCATTCCATGGGTGGCTTAATGGGTAAAGCAATTATTAAGAAACTTGAAGAGGAAGGGAAAGCTAATCTTATCGACTCGTTTGTTATGATAGGGACTCCGCAGTTGGGAACTCCGCAAGCAGCCGCCGCACTTCTTCACGGAGATAGCGAGGGAATTGCAGCAGGTTTTATTGTTGGTCCTATTACGGCGCGCAAAATCGCACAGAATATGCCGAGTGCTTATAATCTTTTGACTTCCCCGCGTTACTTTGAGAAAGTCGTAGACCCGGTTATCTTATTCGATCCTGACTCATCATTTACTCAAGCGTGGCGGGATTTTTGGGGTGAGGATGGTATAAATAACTATACTGAATTCTTCGCGTTCATAACTGGCAGTGGGGTGGCACGTAGCAAGCCGCAAGAGTCTATTCTACGAATTCCGGAGGTTCTCCGATCTGATCTAGTGACAGACGCAGCAGATTTTCATGGCGAATATGATAACTATGTATTCCCGGAACATGTTCGCGTAGTGCAAGTTGCCGGGTGGGGTCGGCCAACGACAAAAGCGATTAATTATAGAAATACTCACTCATTACCGAGTTATGAAATCGTACCCACTGTCGAGGGTGACAAAACAGTAGTTTACCCAAGCGCGATTTCCTCTATTGCTGATGAGACTTACTTTTTTGATCTAGCAGTTTATAACGCTCTCGAAGACGTCCCTGATTTCCAACACAGGGATCTTTTAAGTTCCTCACCGATACAGAATTTGATTAGAGTAATATTGAAGGAAGAAAATATCTTGACCGATTCTTTTATTAAAGTCACTAAACCAGAGCCTGGCAGCGTTGCTGTTCAACTGACTGTAAGTACCCACTCCCCGGTCATTTTAGGTGTATATGATGAATTTGGTAATTTTACCGGTATTGACCCTAATCAGGATTTATCTGCTGACATTCTCTTGATTACTGAAGACATTCCGGGAAGCACGTTCCTCTACTCAAGCGATAGTCAGAACATTTTTCTCCCAAAGGATGGCACATACAATTTTGTCTATAAGGGGACGGGCGAAGGCCCAACTACAATTGAGATTCAAGATTTTGTTGCAGATGTAACCACGCAACTTGCTACTTATTCGGATATCCCAACGACGCAATCTACTAGCGCAACCTTTGCTGTAAATAGTCAAAGTCCAGAGAAGACAATAATAAAAATTGATACAAACAACGACGGGGAAACAGATGAGTTGGTGGTTTCTGACGAGACAGATATAAGCGACCTACTCACCTTACTTAAGGAAAAAATACAGAGTCTCGATATAAAAGATAAACTCAAGAACAATCTTTTGAAGAAAATAGAGAATTTAAAGAAAAAGATAGAAAAGAAGAAAAGGAACGATAAATCGTTAATCAGTATAAAAAATAAAATAAATAATATTATTAATAAGGTAGTCAAAAAAGGTAAAAAAGGAAAGATTGCTGATTTTGATGTGCGGGAGATTATTTACCTACTTGAACAGATAGAAAGTGCGTTATAATAAAAGCATGGGAAATAAAATACTATCGCTGTTAGCTCTTTCCGCCATAGGTTTTGGGGTAGGGTATATCTTAACAAACTCTACTCAATTCAATATTTGTATCGCAAATAAAGTAGTTACTGATGCAGCATGTATTAATTTTTATGAAAGGGTTGGCGATCCACTCTTCTACGGAATGGGAGCACTCACTATAGTATTCCTTATCCTTCTTTTTCTTCCCCAAGCTTTCCCTGCCTGGAAAAAATTTGCAATATGGTTTATACCACTTGCAACCCTTCTTTTCATCTTTTACCCAGACCCAGGTTCCGGCGATTACTTCTCTCCGTATCCAGAACAAGTATTCCGGTGGGTGAGCGGGTTATATGTATTGGTGAGCCTAATTATAGTTACCCGGAGTGTTATACGCGGAAGAATACAAAAACCTTAATACGAGGACTCACTCCTGCAAGGTCTTGCCTTGCATGAGTTTCCTAAAAATTGATCAATAAATATCTCAACATTTTTATCGAGTTTTAATTTCCTGCATTTTGATATATACATTATAATCACGCTATAGCGGAATTGTAATGTAGGTTGGTTCCCTGTACATCGAATTGTGAAAAGGTGTTATAAGATGCTAGAATTGGTTTAAGTAACTTGAAAAACCATGATTGAATCAAGTCAGGCATTGGAAAATTTGAAGAGGGAAATGGAAAAGGACCGGCGTGATTTAGAGGTAAAAGAAAGAGACCTCGAGAGAAAGGAATCGGAGCTTGAAAGGAAGCAAAGAGCTTTCGATAGTGAACAGACCGAGGTTAACAAAGTTAAATCTGAAATAGAACAGATAAGGACTCGCATGGGCCAACACGAGAGAGAACTTGCTCAAATGCAGGCAGATTTGGAGAAGTTTCTAAAGAAACAATGATTGAGAACAATGAAAAACGCGGCTCTGTGGTCAGAGCCGCGTTCGCGGATGCAATCCGTATGATCGTCAGTTTCTAGCTACATCGGCTAGAGTGATATCGTGAGACTGTGGTCGCGAGAAGAAGGCGAGTACGTCATAGCTTCCATAGTCCAGGAGACACACCCGTCCTTCATAACGGCAGAAGTTTGCCGCTTTCATCATGTCGCCGGCGAACTTTAGAGGCTTGCCTACGAGAAGTGCCGGAAAGGGGTGATTGGAATCGAGCTCTTCTTGACTGATGGGCTTACCGCGCCTCTGCACATTGATAAGCCAGCAGAAGGAGTAGAGGGTTGGGACCAGGAAGTGGCGGGGGGACTCCTGCCACAGCCGGTATTCATTCCGGTTGGCGAGAATCCCCGAGAAGATGTAACTGAAACCTGCGAGGAACGGATCCTCGGCGAAAGTGAGCAATCTTGCTCTTACCTCGCCGCTTATCTGGTACTTGATCAGTCGGCGCAAGGCCCGGAATGGGCGAGGGCGGGCGACCTTGATTGCTACAGCCCCCACGAGTATGACGAAGCGCGTTGCTCCCCAAGCAAACTGTATTCGCATACATTCTCCTCTGGTGAAGGTGGCGAGGCGTTATTTCTGTCTGATGCTGTTTATACATGAATGTAGTATGTGTGTCAATGGGGCATACCTAGTACAGCTTGTTGACACCTAATTCTATAAGGTATAGAATGGCGGTTACCTAGAAATGTTAAGAAATTCACAACTTTACTCAAAGCGGTTACGGTAACCTGTGGTTATCTCGATGTCGAAAGACCCCGCTTTGAAAAAAGCGGGGTCTTTCTTTCATATGTAGGCTTGAACTTTAACAATCGAATGCCACCCTGGATGATTTGACTTCAGGCAGCGAGTGAGTGTGAAAGTTTACTTTCACAACGAGCGAGCGAACCTGAAGCGAGGTTCCGAAAGGAACCTCCCCAAAAGTGGGTCTTTTCGCATCTGGAGGTGGAACAAAGAATTCTACTGCCTGATTGTAGGGCGGTAGAAAAGAACGCCCCGCCATAAAAGGCCGGGGCAAGCTAAATGAAATTGATTTCATTTAGCAGGATGGAAAATTAGTAAGCCCGCGAGCTTGCCCCGCCAGTGGTGGCGGGGGGAA
>Ga0209210_1000461_pt1 | contig 42981 bp, 53 predicted proteins | sample RifGroA1_FD_183991 | JGI IMG/M metagenome (GOLD analysis project Ga0209210, IMG submission 183991) | Contaminated groundwater microbial communities from Rifle, Colorado, USA - Rifle Groundwater A1 (SPAdes) (version 2) | ecosystem: Environmental > Aquatic > Deep subsurface > Groundwater >...
CTCTAAAAATAAATCCTCCTCTGATAAGTAAAACATTTCCATTTCTAGTTGGCAATTTAATTTCTTTCAATTCCTCAATATCGTCATTGTTTATTCTTCTCTCCGCACTGGGATAACTTATCCTTATATCATAAGATCCTGCAAGCCCAAAATCCATAATATCTTCAGTTTCTTCCTTTAATACTTCAAATTTATCCAAATCCCATTCAGCTTCAATAATTAAATCGTTAATTTTCCCATTTTCCGTTTCAGTTTTAAGATAATTCAAGAGGAATAAGTTAACATCATCATTTATAGAAACTCTTTCCAATGCCTCACTCTGTTTAAAAAAACTGGTCTTGTCCATTATAACCCCTGCAGACACAAATAAAGCAAACAAAATTATTGCAATAATTAAATCATTAGTATCATGCGGTAACATCTTTTGAATACCCCACTAATAATCTTGTTTTTTCTCCACCAACTAAAACATACCTTCTTATAGGATCCACATTAGCATCAGGTATACCTAAAGAAACAATTTCACTATTCCATCCATCATCTAATAAAATTAATATATTAAATTTATCATTGCTTAAACAACTCTTTAAGTAAGCTTCATTAAATTTATCTTTATTTATTTCACCAAAATTTCCGTTAGACAAACAGCTAATAACCCTATTAATTATAACACTTTTCTCCAAATCAGAAAAATCTACAATTCTGATTTCGTTATCTGCAACATACTTAACAGCATAAGTTACAGAAAAAGCAAAAATTATCAAGAATAGGATATAAAATCCAGACTTGCTTGCAATAATACCTGACCCTTTCTTATTCATGCTACAACAACCCCTTCATCATTCTTTGATATTTCTAATTCTTCTGTCCTAAGATTCCCTTCTTCAAAAATAAAGTTAGTATTATGTAAAATTAATCCTTGCCTTTCCCTAATAGAATCTTTAATATATGTTTTAACAATTCCTTCTTCAAAGATTATATTTCTACTTGAACCCAAATCGTAATTTAAAGCTAAATCTCCTTCAGGAATATAAACAGAATTTATTGTCAATGCTAGATCTTCTGCTCTAACACTATTATACCTCTCCATATCCACAAGATCATTCAAAACCAAAAAAAGGCTGATTCCTAAAGCTACTACTAAAATATATTCAACAGTTTCAAATGCTACTAACTCTATACCTCTTTTATTCATAGTTATACACCAATATTATTAACAAAACAAATATCATTTCCAGCCTTTCTTAATTCAACAACACCATCTGGAGAATAAAGACTATGCTCAGTGCCTGAAATCTTACTTAATCTTAACTCTTCCAATCCCCTATAAATTTCGTCATTAGCAGAAGAGTAAATACAAAGTCCTAAATTTTCAAAAGTTTCAGATTTTCCTCCTTTGCCTTTGCAAAATAACTCTATGCTGGTAATTCCATTTTTACTATTTAAAAGGATTTCATGTTGTAAAGGAATATTTGTGCGGTCAAATGAATCGCAGTTTCCATTAATGCAATCTTCAAATTTCAAAACAAATTCATTAAATTTATCAACAGCCTGAGGGTCGCAGTCAACATGATAAATTTTGTAAACTAAAAGAGAGATAACCATCATAGTTAAAAAAACTATAATAAAAGACCCTGTATTCTCTCGTATTAAATCTACCATATTTTATTTTCAGGTTAGCAAATATAAATAACTTTTCTTTATTTCTCAGGAACTATTTCTTTAAGGCTTTCAGAAAACCCGCTACCGCTTGAGCCTGTTTGCTTAATAACATCTAAAAATTTTTCAGAAATAGCACTTATCTGCTCTCTAAATATCAAAACTAGAATTAATAAAATGACTATAGCAAGTATTGCACCTGTTATTGTACCCCATGTCATTCCTTTCTTAGTCATGATAAGAAAAAATTAAGATGTACATTGAGAAACTGTAATGGAACAAGTAACCCCTGGAACAGAATTGGTACCATAACACTTTAATCCTTTCTCATTAGCTTCTAATTGATTATTTACATTTAAATCTATATCAAAATCCTGATTACAAAAAGCGGAAGATTTTATAGCAAGAGTATTGCTCCCTAATTTTTCAGCTCTAGCACAATAATCATCACAATTTCTAACAGCTAAATCTAAATCATAACCTGAAGTACCTGTTCTGAATACTTCTGTAATTCTTTGACCAATAGTACTCAAACCACCAGTAAAGAATGTTACTAATAATAATAAAATTATGATAGCAATTATAGCTACTACAATAGTATTCATAGAAAGACTGCCTTGCCCTTTTTTATCCATCATATATCACCATTAATATTCTACTTATATATAAATTATTTGGTTTCTATTTAAAGTTTTCTAATTTGCTTCCTGAACTCCTTTAATTAATCTATAAAGTTCACAGTCTCTAAGATTGCCGTACCATAAGTTTCTATCAATAGGCTCGCTAACTCCTAAAGTACAGCTTTGTCTTATAGCACTGTCAATAACTCCTCCTTGTAATGGAACTGGGATTTCAGAACCTATTCCTGTTTCTTGAAATACTTGAACGGAAAGGTCAAAACAATTAAATACATTATTCCTATCTTTGCACAAATACCAATAATCTCCCTCAATATTATTAACAATACTATCCCACATTCCCTGCAATCTAATTCTTTGTTCTTGAGATTCAAAAGCAAAATTATTTCTAGCAATACCTATTTGTATAATATAATAAGTATCTAATGCTTCTTTTTCCAATCCTTCATTAAAATACAATTCCATTAAAGAACTTAAATATGCTATTTGAGATATTTCTCCGCGTCTAGATTTTTCAGCTAATTTATCTGCCTCAACTGAAGAATCGCAGCTAATAATATCATTAAAAGTAATCAATAAATTATCTGTAGGGAAAATAAAATTTCCATTAATATCTTTATATAAAATTAGTTGACCTACATTCGCAGTTATAGGATTATTAATTCCATTCAATTCAACTTGTCTAAATTCTTTTAAAACAAAATTATCTTCCCCTTTAACATAGACCTTATTATTCAGATTTTTTCTAGCTATTTTTTCAACAAAACTTTCTTTCAAAACTCTCATAACCTTATCTTTCTTAAACTCGACAATTACATCATCACCAAAAGAAGAAGTATCTATCTTAACAATGCAATCGCTCCCTTCTTTATTAAAAGCGTCTTCAAATGTATTAGCGATATTTTCAAGCTCAATCAAAACTCTATCTTGTTCATCCTTTAAAGTATCTTTAAAAATATCTATCGCCTCTTGTGTATCAAAAGTATCTTCAAAAACTTCCTTAGATTCTCCTAACAATTCCTTATTTGTAAAAGCTAATATTAATAATACAATCATAATAAATACTATCCCAGTAAGAGTTCCGAATCCCATCCCCTCATCTTCACCCATTTTAAACTCCTAATAATTCTTTAATCAATTTAACCATTTCAGTAGATTTATCTCTAAAAAAATAAACTAATAAAATCAAAGCAAAAATAACTAATAAAATTAATAGCATACTTGCAATATTGCTCAAAGCAAAATTTCCACTTTTCATTCTATATATCCCCCGCAATAGGATTCAACATCTTCATATCGTGAAAACATAACACCATCTCTTTCTCTATCTCCTTGATACCATTCTTCTACGGCATCTACTATCCTTTCTGCTGTATAGGCAATTGTTCCTCCTACTCCGCCCGCAAGAGCACATCCTGGCAGAGCTAAAATCCCATACCCAGTAGCCACACATGCGGAACTTACAGCCGTTGCACCTATCCCTGCTGCAGCACCAGCTCTGACCCAAGTGCTCTTTTCCACATGTTCAATAAATGTCACAGCATATTTTTGGTCCTTTCTAATCATACTATCAAAATATCCAGGATCTTTAAAACTAAAAAGTGCATTATTGTCAAAATAATTAATATAGGTATTATCATTAAATCTGCTAACCCGTACATCCGGATCTTCTAAATAATCCCTCACTTCATTATAACTCAATTCTTCTTCATACTCAGGAAATTGCAACCTATAACATTTATAACATTTAAATTTATCACCCGGAAAAATATTTTTCCCTACAGGGTTTAAATCACCTTCTCCCCACATACTCCAACATCTTCTCATATGGTCCGCAATTTCAAATTTAACTCTTGAAGTCTGGCTTTCATCTACAACTTGATCAAAGGTTCTGCATATTATCGGAAGCACGCCGTGTGTTTGGTCCGCCATATGAACACTAATTTTACAAACCAACTCCTCAATAGAATCCCCAGAAAAAAGCAGGACTACAACTCCAACAATAACAATAACACTTAACACCCCTAAAATTAAATCTCCAGATTCTGCTAAAGGTTTCCCTGCAGCCTCTCCTTTTTTAGAAAGCATTATTTATCACTCTCCGCATTGCAAACCATAATAAAAGAGCAATTAAAATCATAAGAATGATTACGCCAACTTTATTTTCAACTAATAAACCTCTTTTCATCTTAGATTTGTCCTGTACTAACATTCAAAACACCTCTTGCCATAAAGTACAGGATTGTAGTTACCAAAACAGTTATCAAAATATAAAAACCTACGCTTTTAAATAAAGTCTTGCTTAATAAATATTCTTCATTTAATTTATCAACTCCGTTTTCAATATAATTAGCTAAAATAGTCATAATAATTGTAATCTCAACTAAATACAGTCCAACAATTAGCTGGAAGAAATAGGGAGGTATAATCTTATCCAAAGGAAAAACATCTCTCAAAACGCCAGCATTAATTCCAAAAACAGCTTCATCTCCTCCGCCGGCTCCGCCTAATGCAGGGCCCAATCCAACAACCACAGAAGTTATAGTATTCCCAATACCGACAACAATACCCGCAATTATCGGAGTTAAAAAATTAATTTGTCCGCTCAAACTTGAGATAACATCTGATAATAAATCTCTTAATCTCTCATTCACTTTATGAACATTGACCATATAATTAGAAACGCTAATTAAAGAAAGCGCGGCAACTTTAGGCCCCCTCTTACTGCTTTCCAGCAAAACCTGCATGCTGCTTTGTATTATCTTGCTTGGATATTTTACAATGGCACCAACTTTAGGATTAAAAATGGCATCCTTCATCCCCATTCCTAAATTTCTAATATTATAGCTGACAATTGTAAAAAAATCTCCTGTTGCAGTCCCTCTAACATTTTCTGCAACTTTTCCGAAAGCCAATTCTCCAGGTAATCCGTCTTCAATCCTATTCCCTAATTGAAACAAACTCCCAGAAAACTCTCTTTCTAATTCTTTAGCATTCTCTCTTATTTTAATTAAATTTCTTGTTCTTAATTTGTAATAAATGCTTAAGCTGATAGCTATCGCCAATGGTATAGCCAAACTTAACATTAAAGAAGTTATACTAAAGGGTCCATATAGTCTATCTCCCTGAATTTCATAACCAAATAAGCTCTCAAACTCTAAAGATCTCAACAAAAGTGGGCTTAATCCTATAAGTAATAAGATCAAAAATATGGGAATTACTAAAACTAAAGGATTGATGTCGACTCCCAAAAATTTAACTTTTTTATATTCAGAGAATATATTTTGAGTTACATCCGTAGCTTCCCCTTCTCCACTAGGTCTTTTCTCTAAAATATTCAATCCTAAAGAATAAACAATTATGGGCATAACTAAATTATAAAAGAAAGCAATCCAGTACCATTTAATTCCAATAAATGCTCCCATTAATGGTAAAATTATCAAACCTAAGATTGGTAAAATTATTCCTAGCATATACAAATTAGTAATGGGGTTAATTAAATCTTGAGCATAATGTAACATTTTTTCATGTGTTCCATCCAGCATGCTGTCCAACCCTTTTTCTAAAATCTCAATTCTCCTGCTATCACTCGGTTCAAATAAACTACTTTCAATTAGGTGAAAAGAATTAACAAAATCAGGATAATAATGCCTCCAGCTCTCTAAATAAATATCTAAGGATTCTTTTATTGTGCTATACCTTCCAATCTCAACATCCCAGATAACTTTCTTCAGATCTTTAGATAAGGGGTCATTAATATTTTGAGCTGCAAATTTCACAGCATGTTCCAAATTGGAAGTGTGTCTCATGTACATAACCACGTACAATATACACAGCACCATCTGATTTCCAGCTTTTAACCTAAATCTTGTAGCGATCCTATTTGGTTTTTCCAATAATAATTTTATAAAAACAATTCCTAAAATAATAAATATTAAAGGAATAAATAAACTAAATGACCCTAATAATAAAGTTGTAAAAAATATCGTCATTCCCAAAAAAATAAAAAAACCACCAACGAAAAAAGACAAACTTGTGGATCCTTCTGGGGTGATATCTAATCCTACTTTTCCTATACTATCCATTAATTTATTTCTTTTATTAACCTCAACCTTAATTGCTAAAATATTGCCGCAGAAATTGCACGCTTTTTCATAAAAACTCAAATTTTCTCTTGATCTTTCTTCTTTAAATCTTTTATATTGTCTAGAAAATCCTTCTAATTCGTAATCTCCTTTCTCGTCTAATTTCTTCCTATACTTTTCTAAAATATCCTCGACCTCTTTTTTATCTGCCATTTTAAACTTTTTTCATCTTAATCATTTTTTTCAGCCATTCTTCCCATTCAAATAAAATCCTCCTAGGTTCTAAGCTACCAACATCCTTCTTAACTTTATTACTAATCCTATGAAATTGATCATTAGATGCAATAACAAATCTTGCTTCTAAAATATCTTTGTTTTTAGTTTTCTCAGAATAATTAATTAAAAGTTCTTTCATCTTTGCCCTCAATAAAATATTATCCCAAACGGCATCCCAATTACCAACCCATTCTCCAACATTAGAAGCAATTGATTTCAAAACATCACTATCCCCATTTAATAATTCTTCAGTTGGTTTTAAAGTATCTTCTCTAGTATCATATTTCATCAAGTCAACAAACCCATTTTCTCTCAAAGGATCATCCTCCCATTTTTTTCTTACCTCAGTAATCTGCATAACTCTCCTCCATTTGCTTAACCCATCAGAGCTTCTAACTGGATTACAAACAACAATAATGTCTGTAGCCTTGAATGATGTTTTAGGAACTCCCAAATCATTCACAACTCTGTCATAAACACCATAAGGACTATCGCCATGGATGGTTCCGGCAACAACATTTGCCAAAGCTCCAATTCTCATAGCCTCATATAAAGCCCTAGCCTCCATGCTTCTTATCTCTCCTACAATCAAAGCGCTATCCCCCATTCTCAAACTAGTTCTAATACCCTCGCTTGCTTCCATCTCATTCTCACCACCAGTAATAGCGCTTCTAACTTTCATAGGCTGAATGTTATAGCCTAATTCTCTTAAAGCATCTACAGGTAATTCTAAAGTGTCTTCCATCGTTATTATTCTATATTTCCTCATAACTTCAACTAATGTTGCAGCAAGGAAACTTGTCTTACCGCTGCTCCTAGTTCCTGCAATTAACATAGTCCTCGCCCCATCAATCAAAAAACTCATCAATCCAGCAGCTAAAGGATTAATCATTCTATTCTTAACAAATAAAGATAATGTCCATGGTTGATCCCTATGCCTTCTTAAAGCATAAGCCAACCCCCAAGGATTTAATGGCCTGGAAACAATAGCAACTCTCGCTCTTGCCCCAGGAACAATTAATTCGGTATCCAAAACCGGATTCGCTTCATCCAAAGGCCTTCCGCTTATCAATCTGAACTTAGTAGCCCAACTCTCTGCATCTTCACTGCTCGGAATAATATTAGTAACACATTCATCATAATCTTGATGAACAATAAATACGGGTGTTTGCCCTATGGGTCCATTAATTGTTATATCTTGAACCTTATCATCATGCAATAAAACTTCCAATAATCCAAAACCAACTGTATTCCTAACTAAAATACTAGTTAATTCCTGCAGCTCTCTAAAACTTAATTCTAACCCTTGTCTTTCAGCGAGTTCCAATAGCATATCCTTTCCTATATTAAAAAAAGTGGACCTCATTTTATCCGGGTCGACAAATTCTTCGGCTTTTGGTTTGTGTTCAATTAAAACTTTTTTAGCCATATCTAACAGCTCATATTTATCCTCGCTAATTTTAAACTCAGGTGGGCTTAAAAAATAAAGGTGTTTAATATCATCTGTTTTTTCAAAGATAGTAACATCGGTCCCGTCTTCAATAATGTATCTATCAAGTTCACGTCCATCTGTCGGAACTTTGCTCATTAACCTAGTAAAAATAAAATCAGGAGTTATATCCGCAGAAAAAAACTTTTTATATACAGTCCTGTCTCCGACTTTGTATCCCTCTAAAAAAGGTTCCGCAGATTGAATAATTCTACTCTTCTCTAATAACAATCTAAATTCACTTAATATAGAAATGTAGTAATTACTAGATTGTATATCCGGTTCGTCTAAAAGTTTTTTATTAATTATTTTTTCTTCTCTTAAAATTCTAAGTATTTCAACGTAAGTCCCAACAGGATCTCCGCGTAGCATACTAATTAGGCTATGCATTGTCCCTCTTTTTTCATTCAAATAAAGAGACCCTTCTAAACTAAGTAAGAATTTTTTAGTCTTAACAACATGATTATACAATCCAGCAATCTGTTTCAGCAAAGATGTCTGAAAATCATTATAATGGTAATTCCTTCTTTGTTTAAAAATAACCCTGTTAACATCGGGCTCTTCAGCTAATTTACCTACAACATCTGCCATACAAAGAGCATTATCTTCAACGCTGGGAACAAAATTTACTTTCTCATAGTCCAGCCTGATTACACTCTCATTCCCTTCTCTAAGAATTTCATATCCCTCTTTTGCCATAGTAAGTTATTTATACTATTTCCAACTAATAATAAATACCTTTCGATTTAAAATGCAAGACCAAAATGCTTTCAATGAAGTTATAGGAAGATTAAGAATAAATGAATCTAAACTAACAACGCTTAGAGAACGTCTTTTAGTTACTGATTCTAATATGATTGGTGAATACAAAAGAATTTCAGATGAAATAAAAAATATAAATGAAGATGTAAGGGATTTAAAGAATGCAATAATGTCTCTAAAAGAAACTATGCAGGATATAATTAAAGGAGCCGAGAATTTTGCATCATCACAGGATGTTAAAGTTTTAGAAAAATATATTAATGTGTGGAACCCCCTTAACTTCGTTACCGAGAAGGAAGTAAGACAAATTATTCAAGAGAAAAAATAAAATGGTTAATTTAAGTTCTGTAATAAAGGGAATGAAAGACAAGGGAATAGATAATAGTAGTATTATTGATGAATTAAAAAATCGTGGTCATTCTTCAAGAGATATTTATGACTCTTTAGATAAAGATGGTGAACAGTATTCTTCGGATTTAGAACCGCCTTCTCCTAATGAAAGATCTTCTATTCCGAATTCTCAGCAGATGGACAATAAAGAACAAGAATGGATGAATAGTCCAGAAGAAGATCGAATGATGGGTCCTCCGTTATCAGATAATGCTCCGCAGCAGATACCTCAAAGGCAAAACATAGAGCAAATTGAGGAAATAGCTGAAGCAATTGTTGAGGAAAAGTTGCAGGAATTTAGTTCCTCAATAGGGGATATAAATATCTGGAAAGAAAGAGTTAATTCCGAGATTGGGGCAATAAAGCAAGAAGTAATAAGAATAAGGAATCAGCTTGAAAATCTCCAAATTGGAATGTTAGGAAAAGTTGAAGGTTATAATAAATCTGTGCAAACAATGAGCTCTGAAATGAAAGCTCTTTCTAAAGTTATGGAAAAAATAATAGAACCTTTATCAACAAATGTTAAAGAATTATCAAGAATAACTGAAAAATTTAAAGGAATAAAAGGATAAATATTCTAAGGGTTACCTAAAAGATTGAAAATTATTTATCTTGTTGTGCTATTAGTCTAACTGCCTGCCCGGCAACTAATAAAATAAATACAGTAGTTAAAACCTGTGGATCAAAAATACTCCTCTGAACCTCCCTGCCAACTCCCTCCTCACCATCAGCGGGGGTCCCAAAGATAGGTCCGAATACAGAAGTTAATCCAACTATAATTATTATAATGCTAATTATTATTATTGTCCATCTCACAGATGCTTCATTCCTAGCGACTTTCTCAATAACTTCTGGTTTAATTCCCATGAAAAAGAATATTAATAAAAATGAAAAGGCAATAACTACTAAAACAACAAACCAAGGTGCAATAACGCTAACAAATTCAATAGCTCCAGGAGCTAATAAGAATAAAACAGATATAGCGAGGGCAACCCAAGTATTTATATTTGTGCTCTCAGATAAAAATTTTGATTTTTGTAAAACTCCGAAAACAATAGCATAAATTAAAAGAAAAGTAAATACTGGCAATAAAAAATTCAAGAAACCTATATCAAGTATTGTTGCCATTGTATCATTTTAAACATTTAGGGTTTTTTACTTAAGCCAAAAAAGTTATTAAAATCTCTTAGACCTTTAATAATCCCGCCTTCTCCGGTTTTAGAAGGTTCCTTAACAACAAACCAAATTACTAAAACAAAAACACCCAAAATTAATAAGATAGCGATATCTTGATCCGTTAATAAATCAAATGCGGGAATATCCCAATTTGAACTTGCTCCTATTGCCCAGATAACTCCTACAATTGCAACAATAACACTTAAACTCTTCCATCCCTCACCAAACTCACTAAATCCAAATGTCCCTGCAACAAGTAAAATCATAATTAATGTAACCATTAACATAGAAACTCTCGGCAAAACTCCTTGTAAAAGGAAAACAAAATCTTGTTGTAAGATTAAAAAGAATGCTAAAATTATTGCAATAATAGTATTAATATTTTTCTTCTCTCCAAATAATTTTATTTTATCTAAAATAGCAAATGTGATTGCAAAAACTAATAAGAAGGGTAAAATAATATCAAAGCCCCCAATATTCTCAAACCATGAGAGAAACCCTGCAATGTCAATATCTTCCAAAACCATTTGTATATCACCTAATTTTTATTATTTAATATAGGTTGTAATATATAAATTTACCTATTATCTTTCTTTATTTTTTCTCCTTTTTTTCTCCGCCACCAACTATAATCCAAATTGCGGCAACAACTACTAGTAATAAAACTAAACTTCCAACAATAGCTCCATTCCAATTATTAATTGTGAAATTCCAGCCATATTCTAACCAGCTCTCTCCTTTTGAATTTTCAATAACACCTAAAAATATTAAAACAACCGCAGCAGAAAGTATTATCATCAACCCAATTCTAAAATTTCCCTCCAATGATTCAAAAAAACTCCCTTCTGGTTTAGCAAATATCCCCAGCATTAAAAGGAAACTTAATCCAACAATAACTAAAACCATTATCTGAGGTAATGCTTCGTTAATTACTCCAACAACTTTTGTTGCAGCAACAACCAATAATCCAATTACAAAAGCAACCATAGAATCCAGATTTGCTTTATTCTTCCCTAATACTTCTGTTTTCTGTAATGTAGCATAAACAACTGTAAAGACTAATAAGAAAGGTAAAATAACATCAAATACCCCAAAGTCCCTAAAGAAATCCAATGCATTAGCTAGAGTTGAAGCCATTATAAAATAAAAATAGAATATTCGTATATAAATTTATTGTTTTTATTCAGCGATTTCCTCATCTTCTTTACCTGATTCCTCAGCACCGTAAGAAGGAATAGCGGCCTTGCTGATTATCAATATATCTCCTATAGCCTTAACCAGTTGATGTGGAACAATTACTCCTTTAGCCCCACCCAATAAGTGGCTTAAACTGCTTCCTTTAGTAGCTTTAACTCTCCACCCAAAAATCTTATTAATTGTTAAAATACACTCCTCAACATCGCCAAAATACTCCCCTTGATCAGTATAAACCCTCTGTTCAAAAGTATCTGTTATTCTTCTTGTTTTTAGCATATTATGCCTCCTTTCTGGGAAAAAGGAAAATGTTTAATATATTTAAATATTTGTATAGTCAATGAAATCTTTTGGAAACCTCATAATTTTAGGTACATCACATATTGCCATCGAAAGTGTGAATAAAGTTAAGCAATTAATTGAAGAAGAAACACCGGAAATCATAGCGTTAGAATTAGATATTTTAAGGTTTAAAAAATTATTATCAAATAGACAACAAAACCCATCATTAAAAGATTTAGTTTCTGGTGGCTCGGTTATGAACACTCTTGGAGCCTATATTGAAAAAAAATTAGGAGAGAAGGTAGGGATGAGGCCCGGAGAGGAAATGTTAACCGCCATTAAACTTGCAAAAAAATACAAATTAAAAATAGCCCTGATAGATCAACCGATTCAAATAACCTTCAAGAGATTATCTAAGAATATAACCTTCAAAGAGAAATTCAGATTCGTGGTAGATATATTAGCTTCTTTAATCTCTCAAAAAAAAAGAATTAAAATCGATTTAACAAAAGTTCCTGAAAAAAATTTAATAAAAAGGATGATAAAGGAAGTAAAAATGCGTTATCCTAATGTTTACAAAACATTAATCTATGAGAGAAACATATATATGGCACAACAACTTACACAATTATTGCAATCAAATAAAAAAATACTCGCAATTGTTGGTGCCGGGCACGAAGACGAGTTATTAAGGTTGATAAAATGGAATTTACAAAAAAAGAAATAACATATCTCTTAGTTGCATCAATAATTGCAGGATTTGTATTTTCTTTTGATGAGTGGGGAACAGAAGTTTTTAATTTAAGCGTAGGTTTAATTAATTTGTTAAAGGCAGTTATCTTAGTATTAATAATATACACAGTTCATACATTCTCTCAAAAATTAATTGCAAAGAAATCGAGTTGTGATTTAGAATTTGATTTAATCACTACTGAAAAAATCCCATTGACACATATAATAATCCCTAAAGGTTTTAAATTCACAGGACCATTAATTACTTTAATATTTTCATTAGTTTCAAACGGAAAATTGATTTTTGTAGCCTTAGCGAGTTTCAAATCAAAGGTAAATAGAAAAAAAAGAATAGGACATCAATGGACCAATTTGAAAGATATTGAAGAAGCGAATATTGCTGCAACGGGGCCAATTTCTAATGTATGTCTATTATTAATTTTCAAAATCCTTCTTCCTTTCTCTCAATCCTTTTTCTCAAAGGGAATGTTTATCGCATCTTCTTTAGCCATATTCCATATGTTGCCTCTTCCAAAATATGATGGAATAAAAATATGGGCCGGCAGCAGGACGCTTTATATTGCCCTATTCTGCCTAATAATATTAGTAATTGCATTCACATATTTAATAAATGTCTTAGCCGCAATAATTTTAGCCTTAATACTTACAATTGCGATTACTTCATTTTATTTTTATAGCTCAAATAAATAAACTAAAAAATCCTTTTTGTAAGAACCATAATAGAAATACTACTGCAAAAATTTGATGTACCCCAAAGATAATTAATAATAAATAAATTCCCCCAATTAAATCAATTATGCTTGCGAAATCTGTAATGAAAATCAAAGCTTTTATGATTACATAAATAGCTAATATCAGCCCAATATGATAGCCAAAACTCCACTGGGCCAATATAAAAGCAATCCCGACGATTATATCCATTACTCCCAAAAATTTAACAATCATCCAAAGATTTTAATATTATTCTCTTTTAAAGATTTCCATGTATAAAATAAAAAACTTTGAGCCTAGAAATTACCAATTAGAAATTTTAAATACAACAAAAAATAATAATACATTAGTGGTTCTGCCAACAGGAACTGGAAAGACAAAAATTGCTATATTGACTGCTATTGAAAGGTTAAATAAAAATCATTCAAATGTTTTGATAATGACCCCAACAAAACCATTATCCGCTCAAATTCAGAGGGAATTTAAATCCTCAACAACAATCCCTCCAGAGCAGATTATCCTATTAACTGGAGCCTTAAACCCTAAAAAAAGACAAGAACTTTGGGAGTCGTGTATAATCGCAGTAGCAACACCACAAACAATCCAGAAGGATTTAGAAAATAATAGGATATCGTTATCCTCAACTTCTTTATTGGTAGTAGACGAATGTCATAGATCAAGACTGAATTTTGCAAATACAAAAGTAGCTAATTTTTATCAGCAGCAGTCAAAAAGTCCTTGTGTTCTGGCATTAACTGCATCACCGGGAGGAACAAAACAAAAAATAGATGAAATTAAAGAAAATTTAAGTATTAACGCCGTGGAAATAAGAACTGAAGAAGATATTGAGGAATTCATACAAAAAAAGGAAATAGTATGGTTAGAAGTAAATCTACCTGAAGAATTAAAAAAAATTAATCATTTGATAAAAACAGTTTATCAAGATAAAACAAAAGACCTAAAAAAAATAGGATTTAATAAACCTACTTCAATAATCTCCAAGAAAGATTTAATCATCTTACAGCAAAAACTAAGAAAGGACTTATCAAAGAAAAATCCAACAGCTTTCTACGGTCTTTCACTAACCGCATTATTAATAAAAATAGATTATGCTTCTGAATTATTAGAAACTCAGGGAATAAAACCTTTAGCAGAATTTTTAAAAAAATTAGAAACAGAAGAAACAAAAGCAGCAAAAAATATTCTAAATACAAAAGAAATTCAGGATGCAATTTTACTAACCAATGAACTATTAAAAAGGGATGTCAAACATCCAAAATTATATATGTTGAAGGGATTGATAAAAAAAGAAATAGAAAATAATCAGAAGGCAAAAATAATAGTCTTTGCAAATTACCGCACAACTATAGACGAAATTGTAGATTTCTTAAATAAAGAAAAAAGTATCAAAGCAACAAAATTAATCGGACAAAAATCTGGATTGACACAACAAGAACAGATTAATGTAATAAAAAGGTTCGAAGATGATATTTACAACACTTTGGTATGTTCCTCAATAGGAGAAGAAGGTATTGATATAAAGGGAGCAACATTAGCAATAATGTATGACCAAGGACAATCTTCTGAAATAAGAAAAATCCAAAGAGCTGGAAGAGTTGCAAGATTAGAAGCTGGAAAAATAATTAGTTTATTAACAAAGGACACAAGAGAAATTGCTTATTATTGGTCAAGTCAAAGAAAAGAAAAAACTATGAAAAAAGTATTAAGTAAAATGCAGGAATCTCAAACCACTCTTATCTAACCAAATACCTAATAGTACGGCTAGATGAAAACATTTTATTTTTTAAATCAGCTAATCTCATATTAGATTCTTCCAAGGCCTGAGCAGATCTATTAACTTCCAAATTCACAGGATGACCCTCAGGAAAGTCCCTTGCAAATCTTCTCAATCTCTTAGTCTCAGCAGATATATCTCTAATTATATTAAGAAGAACATCAGAAGCTTTTTCTATATCTATCATAGCATCTTTTTCTGCTTGTAATTGGTTTCTTACTCTTTGATTCTCAGAAGACTCATCTTCTTCTCTTCTTTCCTCATCTTTCCTTTTCCACCAATCTGGCGGGAAGCTTACCATAACTTTCTTAAAGCCAATTTTGTATATAAAACTTATGCCGCAAATATTTTTAGATAATAGGGAAAGAAATTCTGGGATAGTAAAAGAATTGATTAAAAGGGATATAGAAGTTATTGAGAAACAATTAGTTCTAGCGGATTTTATAATAAAAACAAAAAACCTTAATGGAGAGATACTAACCTTAGGTGTGGAAAGGAAAACAATCAATGACTTTCTGAATTCCATGATCGATAAACGGTTAATCTCGCAATTAATAGATATGAAAAAACATTTTGATATAACATTATTAATAATGGAAGGTGAAGAAAACATATACCAAATAAGGGATTTTCACCCTAACTCAATAAGAGGAATGCTAGCTTCGATAGCTATAGATTTTCAAGTGCCAATATTATATACAAGAAATCACAAGGATACCGCAAATTTATTAGCAATAATTGCAAAAAGATTAGAGAAACCAAGATCATTGCCATCTCTATTAAAAAAAAGAAAACCATTAACATTAAAACAGCAGCAAGAATATTTTATAGAATCCTTGCCAGGTATAGGACCAACAATTTCCAAATCTTTATTACAAAAATTCAAGAATATTAAGAAAATTATCAATGCAACAGAAGAAGAATTAAAGGAAGTGGACAAAATAGGGCCTAAAAAAATTGAGAATATAAAAAGAATTTTAGAGAGTAATTACTAAGTTCCAAGATTCGCTTCTATAAATCTTCTATATTCCTTGAGAACCTCAACTTTAAATTTATCACTATCTGGAAATCCATTTCTTAGTCTCCAGTAATGTGTTTCTGGAACGGGATTCCCATCCTTGTACGGATAACTTCCGCGTAAAGCATAATTTTTTAAGAAAACATGATACGCGGGGTGAGCTAATCGCCTAGTCTGAACAGAATTGGGTAATCCAAAATGATCAATAATAGCTTCCTCTAATCCGAAAGTAACCTCATCATGAGGGACTCCCGCTTCAGCATGTTTCAATAATTTAGCACAAAGAAAGTCTACGGAAAAATCGACAACTTCCTCAGCAAAAATCCATCTCTGGTACATAACTTTCGGTATCCCGTCAAAAGTTCCATAAGGATCATAAACATAACCTAAATTCCCAAAATGCTTGCCACCATCCAACTGAACTAAAGCGCCAAGAACAGAATCAAACGAGATATTGGGTGTACCCTGTCTAAGATGAGAAAACAACCTAGAAACAAAGACCCTAGAAGCTTCAACAGAACCAACAATACCACCAAGATATTCTTTTCCATTAATATCTCTAAACACAACTTCTTCAACAGAATGAATATTATCTTCAGGCATTTACCTCACCTGAAAATAAATAAGAATAATCTTATGTTTATATACTTTATCAATCTACAATCCATATTTCTTTAAAATAGTATAAATTGGCCCACTAGAAGTCAATTCACTTTGAATCAAACAAAAATTTTTAACAGAAAAGCTCCCTTCGATTTCAATCTCTCTTATTTTATCTAAAAAACTATCTTTATCTCTTAATCTTTTTATCCTTCCCAGAGTCACATGTCCTATAAACTTTCTATCAGCTTCAAACATATCCATTAGTTTGCTGTCTATCCTTTCATGTAATTTCTTAATCTTACTTTGCGGTCCAACACCAACCCAGAATACCTGGACAAATTTCATATCTGGAAAAACGCCCAATTTAGATAAGTGTAAATCAAACGGTTTAAAATTAATTGTTTTTAATCTCTCTTTAACTCTATCAATTTTTGTGGAAGAAATTTCACCTAAAAATTTCAAAGTAATGTGATACTCTTTTGAAAAATTTATATCCCCATCTCTAATAAATTCTTTTTGAACTTCTTTTAATTTTTCTTTTATCCTCTCGGGTAATTCAACCGCTATGAATATTCTCATGCTAACTCGTAAACCAATTTTGCCGCTAATTTAGAGGTCATATTATTAACATCTTTATCCTTATTAATCTCAACAATATCTATTTTTTTTAGATTTTTTAAATTTTTCAATCTCTGCATAAGGTAGATTAATTCTCGGCTTGTCAATCCACCGGGTTCAACGTAGCCAACACCAGGAGCAAATGCTGGATCAACAACATCTATATCAATGCTTATGTATAAGCTTTTAAAACCTGAAACAAATTCCATTATCCCATCGCAAACATTAACTACCCCGTTTTCAAAAATATTTTTCATTGTCAAAAATTTAATTTTCTTTTCTCTTAAATAGTTAATTTCTTTTTTATGAAAGCTCCTCAGTCCCACAATCATCACTTTTTCTCCATTTACTTTGCCTTCATCTATTAAAAATTTCAACCAATCCAGATGTGTTGCTGAATTAAACTCGTGATAAACATCAGGATGGGCATCAAATATTAATAAACCTTCGCAGGGATTTTTAGAAAAAATTTCAAAACTTATACTATGGTCTCCGCCTAAAAATAAATCTCCATTATCATTAACAATTTCGTAATTTAAGATTTTATGGTCTTCACTAAGCCAAATATCCTTTAATTGTGTTAATACCGCACTCGCTCCATTCTTGCATCCTTTTGTTTCAGGTCTTCCATCGCTTTCTTCAATTTTGACAATTCTCATATATCTTATTTAAAATAGAAATTCTTAAAAACTCTCCTCTTTCAATAGGGGGGATGGTAGACCCAAGAATTAAGGAAGTTGCAAAAATCTTAGTTGAATATTCTACAAAAATAAAAAAAGGCGACAAAGTAATATTAGATGCGGGAATAGATGCTTCGCCATTAGTTAGAGAAATATACAGACTGTGCTTAAAGAAAGGAGCGTATGTAAAAGTTAATATTGGTCTGCCGGGTATGGCAAAAATATATTATGATAATGCATCCGAAGAACAATTAAATCATTTTCCTGAAATGTCAATGTATGAAGCAAAATATGGAGATGTTTTCCTGTCTATTGGTTCAACAAGGAATACTAGGGCATTAACAAGTGTAGATCCAAAAAAAATTGTGAAGAGGAGCAAAGTAACAAATCCTATTTCTGAAGAAATACTAAAGAAAAGATGGGTGCTTTTTGAATATCCAGGAAACGCACAAGCACAAGAAGCAGACATGTCGTTGGAAGAGTTTGAAGATTTTGTTTATGGCGCAACAATCCAGGATTGGGAAAAAATATCAAAAGAGGAAAATAAATTAAAGGAAATTATGGACAAAGGCAAAGAGGTTCAGATTATAGGTAAAAATACAGATATTAAGTTTTCAATAGAAGGAAGAATATCTGAGAAAGGAGATGGAAGACATAATATGCCATGTGGGGAAGTATTCATAGCTCCAGTAGAAGATTCAACAGAAGGCCATATAGAATTCTCATTTCCCGCAGTGAGAGGGGGAAGAATGGTAGAGGGAGTTAAACTAAAATTTAAAAATGGAAAAGTTGTAGAAGCCTCAGCAACAAAAAACGAAAACTATCTGAAAGAGATGTTAAAAACTGACGAGGGTGCTTCTAAATTAGGGGAATTTGGAATAGGTTTCAACAAGAACATTCAAAGATTTGTTAAAGATATTTTATTCGATGAAAAAATAGGTGGCACAATTCATCTAGCATTGGGTAGATCTTACAAAGAAGGTGGTGGAACAAACGAGTCAGCACTCCACTGGGATATCATTAAAGATTTAAGAGAAGGTGGAAAAATAATTATTGATGGAAAAGTTATACAAGAGAATGGAAAGTTCTTAATTTAAAATTTTTAATTCATAATTTAATTTAGTCAAAATTTCTTTTTTATTTTTTGTTAATAATATAGTGTCCTCAATTCTTATTCCTTTATTTTTACTATACCATCCAGGTTCTATAGTTACAACATCGTTTTCTTTAAATTTATATTTAGAAGAAGGTTTTATCCAGGGGGGTTGATGAATTCTCCCACCAACTCCGTGCCCTAGAGAATGTTTAAATTTCTTTCTATCTTTTCCATAACCATCCCTAATCATCATATCTAATTCAGAACAATTCATTCCAATCTTCACTTCTCTAATAGCGGTTCTATGCAATCTTAAGATTAAATCATAAATTTTAAAATCTTTTTCGCTAGGTTTTCCTTTGTATGCCATTCTTGTAACATCCCCGCAATAACCATTGTATCTTACTCCAAAATCCAGAATAGTAAAACCACTTAATTCAGTATTATCTAATTTATGATGTATCTCTAAAAAGTTTTTACCAGAAACAACTAATGGTGGAAATGCTAATTTAATTTTTTTTTCTTTAGTTTTTTTTCTTAGCCAATCAGCAACATCTTTTTCCGTTTTAAATTTACTAAAATTATCAATGCATTCTTTTAAAATACTAGAGCTTAACTCACAAGCCTTTCTTATAGAATCAATCATTTTGTAGGTACAGTTACTTTGCAATTCTTAATCAAAATACTTGGGCTTTTAATTGGTATGGGTGCTTCCCAGCTTCTTAAGTGTTCAGTGTTTTTTCCGACCTTTGCAACATTTTTTAAAATATGTAAAATATTCTCGCTAATCCTTACCCCTTTCCAGCTTTCTTTTATTTCTCCATTCTTAATAAGGAAACAACCATCTCTTGGGATAGTAGAAAAATCACCAGTATGGTAATTGCTAAATCTTGTATACCAAACATTAGTAACATATAACCCGCGTTTAACACTTTTAATCATTTCATCTAATTCATAATCTCCATTATCTACGACAATATTCCATGGCTCTGGAGAGATTAATCCTGCGTTTCCAGCATTTTGAACATTATATTTTTTAGCAGTAGAATAATTATGTAAGTAGTTCCTATGTACACCCTTTTCTAATATTGGTGTTCTTCTTGTTGGAACACCTTCATGATCTACTTTAGTGCTCCCAATGCCATTTCTTAATCTCCCATCATCATAAATGCTTATTTTATTACTTCCAATTTTTTTATTTAAAGAATCCGTAAAAAAACTTAATCCTGATTCCACAGAAAAGATGCTTGCACTCTCGCCGATGGAATTAAGTATGGGAGCAAAAGACAGAGGGGATAAAATGATATCATATTTTCCTCTTTTGCCATTAACAGGATTCTTAGCATTTGATGCTATTTCTCCGCTTTTTTTCCCTATCTTTTCAGTATCAAATCCTTTTGTTATACAGCTCGCTTTATCAACATGTCCGCTTTCATCTTCATCAACAAAGCTCCTAATTGTAAAATAAATTTCAGTGTTTTTATTTGAATATTCAATCCCTTCTGAAGTCAAAACATATTCTTTAACATCGTGAGTCTCAAATGTGCCATTAGTTCTCCTAGCTCCTTCTTTCATAGCGGCATTAATCCCTTTTTCAACAAAGTCCACACCATTAACATCTTTAATTTTCGGATCATATGTCTCAGGAACTTCTTTATATCTGTATTTTTTATCATTTATCCCATTATAATCTTCTTTGGGCTGAATCATCTTAAAATATTTAACAAGTTTAGCCGCAGTTTCATTAATCCCTTTTTTTACTTGTGGGGAAACAATACCCTCACTGCCATTTAAAGCTAAATCTTTAAGATTAGTAGCTATTATTTTTTTATCTTTAATAGCAAATACACCAATATGTATATACTCATCTAGACTGGTATTAACTACAACATTATTAGCAAATTTTATTTGTGTCGATTCACCAGAAACAAAAGTTAAAACTGCATTATCCACTTTGTTTTTTAATTCCTTCATTAAATAATCAAGTATTTCCATTTTAACTTAATGTAATCCCCCTAAGTCTAACACTTGGTCCACCTAAGAAAGCAGGAACCCCTTGCATAGGATCTCCTTTGCCGCAAGTTCCAGTTCCGTACTCTAAATTTTTACCAACCGCATCAATGCTGCTCCATAAAGTGGGAGTTGTAATCTCCAAAGCGGGTTTAAATACTGGATAACTTAACTTTCCATTTTTAATTAAGAAAGCATTTCCCCCAACATACTTCATTTGGTATCTAGTATCGTTAATGTTCCATTCAGTATAATCTTTAATGAAAACGCCGTATTTAACTCCCTCAATTAATTCCTTTTCTGAATATTTTCCAGGAAGTAAAAACGTATTAGCCATTCTTACTATCGCCTCTTTGTCGTAATTTTCAGCTCTTGCAGCCCCATTACTTTTCAATCCCATCTTAGTCGCTGTTTCCCGATTATGTAAAAATTCATTTATTTTTCCATCTTTTATCAGGAATCTTCTTCTGGCTTTAACCCCCTCATCATCATAATCATAATAACCGGCACTATATTTCAAAGTTGGATCATCTACAACAGTAACACAATCACTTCCAATCTGTTTTCCAATCATCTCCGGACCGATAAAACTCTCTCCTGCCTGTGCAGCTTCCCTTCCAAAAATCCTATCTGCCTCAAAAGGATGGCCAACACTTTCATGCACTGCAATACCTGTAACTTCACTGCCTAAAACAACATCCAGTTTTCCTTTTGGTGGTTTTTTAGCCTCTCTTAAATTAGTTTTAATATCATTAACATCTTGCAAAATTAACTTAGGAATATTTTTGTTCTTTATTCTCTCATATCCTCCAGAATTACAGAACTGCCAATGCTTTTGTCCAGATTTATTGCCTTCTTTTACAGTAATGAAATACATAAATTCTCCTCTTGGAATTTCTGATTTTATTCTAGTTCCATCCGTATTGATAAAATATTTTTTGCAGATATCATCATGGTAACTAAAATACCTGCCAAGAATATCATTAACACTCTTATCAACATCCTTCAGTAATATTAATTTTTCCTCAGGGCTAACATCTTTAAAATTTAATTTTTGTTTAACCTTGTAAGTTTTTTTATTTGTTTTTTCCTCAGATAAAGAAATATTCTCGCTAATTGTTTGGCTTTTCTTAACTAATTTTATAGATTTATCAATAGCGTTTTTAATATCATTTTTTGTAAATTTATTTATAGAAACAAAACCCATAGAATTATTCAATAAGAACCTTAAAGCCATCCCAACAGAGTTATCAAAGCCGACAACTTCCGGGGTGCTATTTTTCAGAGTGAAATGACTGCCCTCATGCTCTTCTAACCTAACTTCTCCGTATCCCACCTCTTTTTTTTGAAGGTATTTTAAAGCAAATTCAGCAAAGCCTTCATACATGAATTTCTTAGAATTAAAAATGACTTAATAAATCTTTTCTTACGGGTAAGCTTCCCTCAATAAATCTTCCCTTTTCTCAAATTTTTTTCTAACCGGTTCTAATAGTTCATTTAATTCTTTGGCAACAGAATTCTTCAAATCCATAGGGTGTAATTTTTTAGCAATAAAATCCCTTTTAAGAGTTTCAAATTTATCATATCTTTTATTTCCACCAAATTTCTCAGGTCTATCAATTTCTAAACTATTTTTAAATGGAAAAATAAAATGTTCAACAAAAGCTAAAATTCCATTTTCCTTAACTTCTCCTTCCTTGCAATAGGCACTTCCAATTTTTTGGCTCAATGTTTTCTTATCATCTAATAAATCAATTTTGCTTTTTTCATTAGAAGAACTCATCTTACCGCCAGTTAACCCAGGCAATAATGGAGTAAAAACACAAATAGGCTTCTTATGCCCTATCTCGGGCAGCAATTCTCTGCCAAGCATGTAAATCCCTCTTTGATCTATCCCTCCAAATGCCACATCGATATCTAAAGCAACACAATCCTCAATTTGCATCAATGGATAGAAAAATCCACCCATTTTAGGTTCTTCACCAAATCTGACAACTTCCGAAGCAGCCCTTCTTGTTCTAGACAATGTTGTTATTGAACTCATCCTCAAAACATCCAAAACATAATCCCCATTAGTTTGAAAATCACTTCCTTTAACAAAACTCAAATTACTAGTATCTACTTTCATAGCTTTCAAAACCGCTTGGACCATCTCCTGATAATATACACTTCTTGCATCTAACAATTCCCAAGGAGATTTTCTATCATCTAAATGTGCATGTAAGTTAGCAATTAAAAATTTAAATTTAAACCCCGCTTCCAAAAAATCCGCAACTTTCAATAAGGGGATTAGATGTCCAGCGTGTAATTTGCCTGTAGGAGCATAGCCAATATAAGCACTGGGATGTTTCTTTTCTTTTAACAATTCCTTTAAATCTCCTTCTGTTATAATCTCTTCTGTTCCCCTCTTAATAAGCTCAAATATGTCTTTTTTATCCATATATTGCAGTACAAATCAATTTTTAAATATAAATTTGTTGGTTTGGAAGATGAAAAAAGAGCATTTAACAAAGATTTCATTAATGATTTCAATAGTTGGAACTTTAGTGTTGATAACCCTAGCAGAATATACCCATCCTCCTATTTTAAAGATAAATGAAATAACAGACGAACACTTAGAATCAAAAATAACATTACAGGCAAAGATATTAACAATAAGAAATAATGACGGACTCTCTTTCCTAATATTATCAGATTCAACAGGAACAATTAAAGCTTTAACATTTGATGAACTAGATATAGAAAAAAATTCCAAAATAGAAATTGAAGGGGTGGTAGAAAAATACCAAGGAGAATTTGAAATCTTAATAGATAAAATAAACCTCTTAGAATGATATTAGAAATAACCATAGCCGTCTTAATAGGAATTTTGGCAGGAATTTTCACAGGATTGACCCCCGGGATTCATACAAATTTAGTTGCTGTGCTCTTGTTATCCATATCTCCTTTTTTGTTACAAATAACCGCCCCAATAACCTTAGTAACTTTTATAATTGCTATGTCTGTAACTCACACTTTTTTTAATGCAATTCCTGCAATTTATTTAGGTGCACCAGAATCAGGAGATAATATCTTAAGTGTTTTACCCGGTCATAGGATGTTATTGCAGGGAAAGGGATATGAAGCACTTGCATTAACCATCACCGGAGGAATATTTGCTTTAATAATTGGCACCTTAATTACCCCTTTAATAATTAAAGTAATCCCTTCTATCTATAATTATATTCAAGAGTATATTGGATATATTTTATTACTAACTTGTGTATTCTTGATTTTTAGAGAGAAAAAAAGGTTTTGGCCTTTAGTAATCTTCCTTCTTTCGGGCTGTTTTGGTATAGCCACATTAAATCTTAATATTAAAGACCCATTATTCCCTATGTTATCTTCTTTGTTTGGAATAGCGGGAATTTTAATTTCTTTAAATGATAAGGTAAAAATTCCAAAACAAAAAATAACTTCACCAAAAGTATTTACAAAAGAAACTTATAAAGCGATATCCTCAGGAACGATTGTTGGGACTTTTACATCTATGCTCCCCGGTCTTGGACCAGCAGAGGCTGCTATTATCGGCGCTCAATTAGTTAAACTAAAAGATTCAGGATTCTTAATTTTAGTAGGAGCTTTAGACACCTTAAACATGGTAATGAGTTTCATAGCATTATACACCATAGAAAAAGCAAGAAACGGTTCAGTAATTACTATAAGTAAATTATTACCAAAGATGACATTGGAAAATTTAATATTCTTTTTAATAATCGCTTTAATCTCTGGTTTAATTTCATCATATTTGTGTATGAAAACCGCTAAAAAAGTTTCAGGATACATAACAAAAATTAATTATCAAAAATTAAGTGTCGCAATAATAATTTTAATAGTCATTATGACTATATTCTTATCCGGGCCATTAGGATTATTTGTATTAGTTATAGGTTCATTTTTAGGAATGCTTCCCCCGCTATTAGGTATGGGTAGAAATCATCTAATGGGTTGTTTATTGATTCCTGTTATTTTATTCTTCATGTTCTAGAACCATTTCCCTAATCCTTCCTGTTTCTCTGGGTCTTTACTAAATGTGCTAATGATCATTTTATTTGTTATTTCTAAACTCTGTTTCAAATAAGGAGGTAAATTATATTTCTCAACTAAACTCATAGCCGGTTCAACATATTTTATTATAGTCCCTTCTGAAATTGTAAAAATTACTCTCCCATTGCATTTAACACATCTTCCGATTAAAGGAGGTCTCCTGTATTTTTCGTTACAACTAACGCATCTGAATTGTTGTTGGCTAAATTTCCTTAGGTTACCTCTAATATCTCTCATAAAATGTCTTTCAATAACAAGTCTTGCAACATCGCTTTCATCAACCGCTCTTACTTTTTCAGCAATCCTCATCTGTCCAAAAACTTTTTCTTTCATCGTTGGTAAAGATTTATAATCACTACATCTAACACCTTTATTAAAATCGCTAATTTCATGTGTATAACCATAATCTTCATACTGTTTCTCAGTGCCCAATCTATCATCCACTTGTTCAATCTTAATCTCCCATGGATCTTTATATTTTTCGGCAGCTTCGTATAATTCTAAAGGATACTTCCAAACAACATCCATATCAAATATCATGTCATCAACTTCTTTTGGAATTAATTTCGTTGTCAAAACTAAAGGAGCATCTTGTCTTGCACCTCTATGTCCAGGTAATAATTTTCTAGAAAAATTAAGCAGGGCATCCATCAATAATACGACACAAGCCTCATCCCCATCTATATCTCTTCTCATAATAGAATGCATTAATGGATGCGTTAAAAATCCTTGTAGTTTACTAAACCCAATTATTCTTCCTAATATTCCGGCAGAAGTGTGAGGACTCATCGCCAAAACATAATGTCCAACCAAATCTTCCTTATTTTTACAATTATAATACGGTTCTAATTTATACAACCGCTCCAATAAATTATCCACAAACTTGCTGACTCTAAACAGAACTTCATCACTCGGTTCATCTGGACTTATATCGCAAGCGGGCAATATAATATCTTGTGGAAAAATTTCAATAACCTGATTCTCATCCACTAAGTCATTGCTATTAACATCTTTAATATAGCCTAGCTTCTTTAATTTTTCAAGGCTAGTTCCAATTTCTTTTGGTTTAAAATGGGTTATTGTCATCTCCGTCATGTCATATCTTACCGTCCCATCTTTATTGACATGAACATCTTCAATCGCTCTAAGAATTGCTTTCCCTAGATATTCAGAAATATGTTCATCATTGCTAGTCCCCCTAATACCTTTAATTAAATCGGGATAATTAACAATTTTAAGATAGCTCAAAACATCTCTAAAGTGGTTATAAAAATCTAGTGTCATTAATTTATAAGGCCTTGATTTCCCACTGCTTTCGAATTCCATTTTTCCATTATTATAATAAATTTTCTTGCCATTTTTCCCGCTCTTTTCAGAAACTGGATAAATAATCTCTCTCCCTTCTTCTTCACACCAATAAGTATTAAACTCCGCCTTTATCGTGCCTTTCTCTAAAACCCCTTGTATACTCCTCATCCTGCCGCCTTCCTCGCCAACGGGGAATAATCCGTGTGGACTTCCGGTCATCTTTCTCATTTTAGCTTTTTCAGGTCTGCCCATTCTAGCTCCAATAAAGGTGCCGCTCTTGTCTTTCAGTAAAGCCTTTTTACTCAGCAACTTCAAAACATCATCTTCTTTAGATTCTACAATCTCATTTAAATCAAAATCATCATTTAAAGACAAAGAGTAAATTAATGCATTTGCATCATCTTCCTCAATTACAACATATTCCTTAGTAACAACCAAATGTGGAATCCCTATTAACTCTAAAGCTCTTTTTGGATCTATAACATCTAAAGAATCGCTTAAAGGTAAAATTATTTTTTTAATTTCCTCATTCTCCCTCTTAATGCTCCCTTTTAATATCCAATTATAAAGGGAAATTAATTCTTCTTTATTTATTTCATTCCAATGATAAGTATATCTAGGATGTAAATTCAATTTTAATTTCTTGCTAAGTTCAACTGCATCTTTTCCTTTAATCTCCAAATCGCCCTTGAAGATTTTCTTTAGTATATTTTTATCAAGTCCATATTTCTCACTCAATTCAACAATGCCTTTCCCTTGCACACTTTTCTCAAACTCTAGCAGCCACCACTCTTCACAATAACCCGGGATCACTAATTTATGAGCCCGATTAAAAAAGTCGCCATAATTGATTAATATGTCTCCTAAAAAAATTACTTCATCAATATCTTTTAGACATTTATTAGCAGCATCTTCATCTTTTAATAGCATAACACTTCCGTTTTTTAATTTGACTACTGGTCCCTCTATTGAGTCGCAAATCGCTAAAACCGTTGATTTTCCAGGCCTCTCCATCTTTAATTGGGTGCCAGAAGCAATATAATTTTCTAAAACAAGCATTGTTGCAGGATGTATTGCTGTAGAACTAAATCCACTTAGTCTTGTTCTGCCATATCTCAATCTAAATCCCCCCTTTGTGAGTGGGTGGCTTAGCACAGGTCTTCCAGCAACTAAATCTTTTATAAAAGTATAATCTGGAGTTATTTTATCAGTTGAATCAACTTTTATTTTTCCCTTTGCTTTTATTTTCTTTTGTAAATTAATAAACTCCTCCATCCAGCTCCAGTCTTCCATCCCAAAAGTTTTGGCATATGGAGAAAATCTTTTCCAAAATTTTGGACCTTTTTGAGTTAGTCCTTCAGCTAAAACTAAACACACACCATTTCTCAAAATATTAGTCTCCATTCGATCTAAATCTTTATAATTACTAACTTCATACTTTTCACTAGGGTCTCCATCAATCATTACCGGTAAGTGGCTCACCATAAACTCAACCTCTTGTTCACTAGGATAATATTGTAAATTAGTTACCCTCTCATGAAAGTCTCTCACTTCCATTGCAAATCTCTTAATTTCAACATCGCTTGGATCATATTTAGCATAACCTCTTTTTCTTCTAACATAGTCGCATAAAGCAACAAAGATACATGTAGCTGTAGTCCCTGCACTCCTTATCGGTCCTGAAAAATACAAAGCAAAATATTCTTTTCCATCATCTTTTCTCTTTTTAAATTCCAATTTGACAAACCCCTCTAAAGGACTAGCTACTACCCCAACAGTAATGTATGCAAGTCCTACTCTTAATCCTACTTCTATAGCTTCTTTATTTGTTTCAAATTTACAAAATTTTTGTGCAGAAATCTCTTCCGCTAGATTCAGAGCAACTCTCCAATCCTGAGTTCCATATTCTTTCTCCAATTCAGCAATCCTCTCTACAACACCACTCCCTTTGATTTGGAGGGCGACCGTACTAATCAACCCTTCTACTCTTTCAGCCATATTCGCAGCAGGAAGAATCTCGACTCTATCAACAGGATCGAACCCTTTCTTTCTTGCATTAGTTGCAATGCTATAACAATGTTTGACATCTTTGTCAAATCTTTCAAAATACTCCTCAATTTGTTTGCTGGCTTCCATCATCAATAAAATTTAGTACCTTTGTATCTCTTGTTTGCAAATTAACGACGACGACTTTACATGGCTCAGGAATCAATCCAACTTTTTCCTGGAAATCTGTCTGACCAACCCAACAGCTCGCATTAATCAAGCTAACATTCCTATAGTTGCTCACACTTAATCTATGAATATGTCCTGTTAATAAGAAATCGGGAACTTTATCAATAACCAATGAATCCGTATTGGGATTAGGAATGTAGGAGGTAGCTATATGTGTTGGAGCTAGATGTCTTCTTTTCATCAGATATTGCATTATCAAATCCGCCCGCGTCGTTCCACCATTTTGCCTTATACTATCCACACTATCCATATAATAATTAAAACTTGTGCCATGATAAAGTAAAACATCAAATCCTGAGAAGTTAGCATTTGAATGAATATTTACCAATGCGGGATTACTAACCATATATACATTATTCATTTCAATTAAATCCTTGCAGTAATCCTTTCCTATTGCGGGTTGCGGTTCAGTCAATCTTAGAGCATCGTGGTTCCCTGGGCAAATAATAATTTGAACGTGATTTGATATTTTTTTAATTAATTGTGTAAAATAATCATATTGTTTGTAAATATCTTTTATAATCAAATCATTTTCCTGTCCGGAGTATATTCCCACTCCTTCGACTAAATCCCCACCTATAAATAAATATTTTAATTTCTTAGCAATATTTTTCTGCTCTTCACTACCGTAATCTCCATTTACCCATTTTAAAAAATTCTTGAATTCGCCCTCATAAAAAACCTTACTCCCCACATGGACATCAGAAATAAAGGCGCAATAAACCTCTTCATCAAATTTCCTCAGTCCTTGGCTTAAGGGAACATCTGGAAAAACGATTTCCTCCACATAAATAATATCTCCATTTTTAGAACCCAATAATCCAATTATTTCATCATCGCATAAATCTTTAGCTTCTAAAAATATTTTAGAATTATTTTTATTAATAATCGCAACTATTTCTCCAGTAAAATCTTCTATCCGAATTAAAATATTATCATTTTTTGTAACTCTCTTTTCTATAATCATCCCTATAACACAAATCCTCTCATGATCTTTCTTTCCATTTAATCGATTTAGAGAAATAACTTCTTTCAATTCCTGTCTTGTTTTCAAGATATTACTTAATATCTCAAATCTTTTCCTAAAATGGTTTGTGAAATCGTCTACGCTCCTTTTTTGAGCCTCTTCTTTATGTGATTTTAAAATAATAACATTGCTCTCTGTTTTTTCCTCTTCTAAAAGTTCAATTTCTTCTTCGATCCCAACAGACCCCATTATCTTTTCTAATTTTTTTTTAGATGCTTCATAATTTAACAAATCAACAAAAGTTTGGTACATTTCCCCATCTTTCCCTTTTTCTAATAACGCCTTGGATTCATCGAATTCCCCCCAATTTAGTTCGATTGTTTTTTTATCCTTTAACACAGAAAGCAGTATATCTTTATTCAATACTGTAATCTCCTTATTATCTTTTATCTTATTTTTTAATAAATTCAGAAAACCCACAACGTCAAAATTTTTAGGAATGTTGCTAATAAAATCCTTGCTTACTAAATATCCTTCTTCATTTAATCTAGAAATGATTTCATCCATTTTTTAAAGATTTAAACTATCTAATAATATTTCTTTAACTTCGTTAACACTGCTGTCAGGAATAGCCAAACTTATTTCTCTAGTTCTACCATATCTGCCCTTACTAATGACTTTCGCATTGATTACCCCTAACATATCCAATTCTGCAATGATGTCTGAAACTCTTCTTTGTGTCAATGGTTTTAGTCCGCATTTATTACAATTATTTTTGTAGATATCATAAACATCTCCTGTAAATAATCCTTTATTCCCATTAAAATTTAAAGAAAAAATTGAATGTAGGGTTAACTGGCTTTGTTTAGGTTGGGTTGTAATAATATCTACAATCCTATCCCTTTCAATCTTTTCCTCCGCCTCATCTAAATGTTTTATATCAATCTTTAATTTATTCTTTCTCTCTGCAACTTCTCCCGAAACCCTTAATAATTCTAAAGCCCTTCTGGCATCTCCATGTTCTCTCGCAGCATAGGCAGAGCACTTCTCAACAACACCTTCCTCCAAAACTCCTGGTCTAAAAGCTAATTTCACTCTCTCTTTCAATATATCTTGTAACTGTAACGCATTATAGGGAGGAAATACTAATTCTTCTTCGCTTAAACTGCTTTTAATTCTTGGATCTATATTATCAACAAACACCAAATCATTACTTATTCCTATAATTGAAATTTGTGATCTTTTTAGTTCGGAATTTAGTCTTGTCAGGTTATATAGTATACCATCTCCCGCTTTCTCAACAAGTTGATCTATTTCATCCAAAACTAAAATTATGAGTTTATTTTTTTCTTCAATAGTATTAACAAAGGATTTATACACTTCATCTGTTGGCAATCCTGTGGCTGGAACCGCTTTCCCAAAAATATTGCATAATTGAGCAATGACTCTGTATTCTGTATCAGCAACCCTCTTCATTTTACAATTTAAATAAACAATTTCTAAAGGAATTCCCCTTTTCTCAGCGGTTTCCATTATCTGATCAGCTACATATCTCGCAACTACAGTTTTTCCGGTCCCTGTCTTTCCATAACAAAAGATATTACTAGGTTTCTCACTTCTTAATGCCGGAGCTAAAATCCCTGCCATTTGTTCTATTTGTTCATCCCTATGTGAAATATTTTCAGGAGTAAATTGATCTTGTAAAGCTTTCTTATTTTTAAATAAAGGTTTCTTACTTAAATAACTTTCAAAAAATTTATCTAACTCTTTTGCCATAATAAAATTATTAGAGCTAAGTTATATATAAAGAATCTCTTTATGAAATATTACCCCCCCACCTTAACTTCCTATAGAACTATTTCCATAAGAAACAAACCCCAACTAAAACTTTTTAATCACTAAAAGATAACACCTCTATTTCCTTTAGAACTATATAGTTATAAATTTATTAATAATATATAATATATATAATATAGAATAGAAAAACATATAAATATAATTTAAAAAATCAAAAGAATAAAATAAAGAATTCTTTAATAAAAAGCACTATTCCAATCATTTTATAGATTTTAAAATTATAATAAAATAAAAAACCACTTTAAAATTTTTTTAAGAAATTAAAGTTCCAAACGAAATTAGAGGGGGAGGGTAAAAATCTGAATATTCTATAATATACCTTCTAAATAAGAAAAATATATAAAGGAGTTAGAGAACTAAGGAAATATGGTTCAAGACGAAAATAAAAAATATTCTAAACAAATATTAGGTAAAACAGTTGTTTCTAAAACAGGAAAAAGATTTGGTGAAGTGGGAGACATAAGCTTTGAAACAAGAACAGGAGAACTACTCCAGATTTTATTAAGAAGCCCAACTAGTTATACCGAAGATTTAGATTTAGAGAGATCAAAAGAGGGTGAATTAATTATTCCATTCTCAGCAGTTATAGCAATAGGAGATTTTGTAGTAGTAGCAGAAGAAGATATAATCTAAACCTTTAAAAATACCTTCTTTTCATATATCTTCATGAATTTCAAAGACACTTCTGAAATAAATGTATCTAATGTTATTATAGACCAAATAATAGGCCAAGATAATGTTATTAATATTATAAAAAAAGCCTCTAAACAAAGGCGCCATGTTCTTCTTATAGGCAATTCAGGTACAGGTAAGTCTATGGCCGGTCAGGGAATGGCAGAACTATTGCCTCAAGAGAAACTAGTTGATATTTTATCTATAGATAACCCCGCAGATGATAATAACCCATTAATTAAGACCGTTCCAAAAGGAGAAGGTAAAAAAGTAATTCAAAAAGCAAAACTACAAGTAATGTCTTCTATGAAAAATCAAAATTTCATTTTTTTGGTATTATTAATTTTATCTTTAATAACACCCTGGTTAGTAAGGTCAAAATTCGGGGATATAATGGGGGCAGCAAGTTTAATTGGTTCAATGATGGTTTTAGTTTCATATGTTTTATTCATAAATGTTTCAAGAAAAGCCATAATCGGCCAGCAAATCAGAGTTCCAAAACTATTAGTAGACAATTCAACAACAAACAAAGCCCCATTCATAGATGCATCAGGAGCCCAGGTAGATGCTTTACTTGGAACAGTACTTCACGATCCTTTGCAGAGTGGGGGTTTAGGTACACCCGCCTATGAAAGGGTTATCCCAGGATTTGTGCATAAAGCAAACGGTGGAGTTTTATTTATAGATGAAGTAGGTAATTTGCCCCCAACAGCCCAACAGGAACTATTAACCGCCCTACAAGAAAAGAAGTTCCCAATCACATGCAGAACTGAAAGATCTTCAGGAGCTTCAGTAGTTACAACACCTGCACCAACTGATTTTGTTTTAATTGCAGCAGGAACACCAGACACAATGGAAAATATGCATCCAGCCCTAAGATCAAGAATAAGGGGTTATGGCTATGAAGTATATATGAATAATGATATAGATGATAATCAGGAAAACAGAGAAAGAATAGTAAGATTCATAGCACAAGAAATAAGAAAAGACGGAAAGATTCCTCATTTTACAAAAGAAGCTTGTGAATTAATTATAGAAGAAGCAAAAAAACGTTCAGGAAGAGCAGGTAAACTAACTTTAAGATTGAGAGAATTAGGAGGTTTAGTTAGGGCAGCAGGAGATTTAGCATTAGAAGAAAATTCAAAACTTGTAAATCCAGATCACGTACAAAGAGCGAAAGCCTCAGCAAGAACATTAGAACAGCAAATAGCGGATAAATATATCGAGCAGAAAAAACAATACCAAGTTATTAGAACAAAAGGAGTACAAATAGGAAGGGTTAACGGCCTAGCAGTTTTAGGTTCTGATAATTACTATTCAGGAATTGTCTTGCCAATAGAGTCAGAAGTAACTCCAGGAGGAAAAAAGGCGGAATTCATAGCAACAGGCCAGTTAGGAAAGATTGCAAAAGAAGCAGTAAAGAATGTGTCCGCTATAATCCTAAAACATTTTGGAGAAGACCTAAAAGAAAAATATGATATCTTTACTCAATTTATAGGCACTAGTGAAGGAGTTGAAGGGGATTCAGCATCAATAGCGGTAGCAACATCTATAGTTTCAGCATTAAAAAATGTTCCTGTTAGACAGGATACAGCAATGACCGGCTCTTTATCTGTTAGAGGAGAAGTTTTAGCAATAGGAGGAGCAACCGCAAAGATAGAGGCGGCAATAGAAGCAGGAATTCCAAGGGTAATAATCCCAAAGACAAATGAACAGGATATTGTCCTATCCCCAAAGCAGCTGTCTAAAGTTAAAATTATTCCCGTCTTAACAATTCAGGAAGTACTGAAAGAAGCATTATACTGGAAAGGAAATGAAAAGATTTTGAAGAAACTAACATCTCGTCGATAAGGCAACCTTTAAATAAATGGGCACCACACTTATTTCTATGTTTATTAGAATTAAAAAACGTAAAAACGCTAAATATGCCTATCTAGTAAGAAACCGACGCTATAAGACAAAACCCCGCCATAGACAAAAAGTAGTTAGATATTTAGGGAGAGTTTTAACCCCGGAAAAACAACCCAGAATAAAGGGAGATATAACAAATTTAACATTTAAAGAGTCTGTTATTAACCTTCTAAAAACAGAATTGATAAACCACGATTTCAAAGAAAAAAACAACGAATTCATCCAGGACAATATTAAAGTAAGTATAGAAGATAAGACCGTAACAAAGAATAATAAAATCGTGTCAATAGAATTAAATGAAGGTTTCTTAAACAATTACACATTAAAAGAATTATTAAACTTTGAATTCAATATCAAGCAGCCGCCCTTAATTCAAGGCCATAATTTAGCAAACCTATTAATCTCATCAGGTATTAAACTATCTCCATCTAAATTCTTAAAATTATTCAAAAAAATACATAATCCTTAAAAATAATGCTTTCTTAGTAAATGTTATGAATATAGAATCTATAATTATTAATTTATTAAAGAAACAAACAAAATTAAAAGAGATAACTTTAGAAAATCCCCCAGATCCAAAGTTAGGAGATTATGCCTTCCCATGTTTTCAATTGTCTAAAACATCAAAGAAATCACCGGTAGAAATAGCTAAATCCTTAGAATCTATTAAATTACCAAAAGAGATAGAGAAAGTAAAGGCAATAGGTCCATATCTAAATTTTTACATAAACCCAAACCGACTAGCAGAATCAGTAATTAAACAAATCTTAAAAGAAAAAAATAAGTACGGAGCTAAAAAGAATAAGGAAAAAATAATAGTCGAGTACGTTTCACCCAATACAAATAAATCCCTGCATCTAGGTCACGTCAGAAACGGTCTATTAGGAACAGCATTGTCCAATATTCTACAATCTCAAGGTTATAATGTGATTAAAGCTTCTCTAAATAATGATAGAGGTACTGGAATGTCAGAAGCAATGTTAGGGTACTTAATGTATCATAAGGGAGAAAACCCCAAAACAAAACCCGATCATTTTGTAGCTCAATGCTATGTGGATTATAAACAATCAGAAACTGAAGAAACAAAAGCTAAAGAACAAAAATTAACCCTAGATTGGGAAAATAATAATAAAGAAGTTAGGGAATTATGGAGCAAACTAACAAAATGGGTTTACCAAGGCTACAAAGAGACATATAAAAACCTAGGTATCGAATTTGACAAAGAGTATTACGAATCTAAGATATACACAAAAGGAAAAGAAATTGTTCATCAAGGTCTAAAAAAGGGGATTTTCAAAAAGAAAGACGGGGTAATAATCGCCAAATTAGAAAAATATAATCTTCCTGATAAGATCTTAATAAAATCTGATGGTACTTCTCTCTACATGACTCAGGATTTATATTTAGCTAAATTAAAAGAACAGGATTTTAAGATAGATAGATCTATTTACGTAGTAGCTTCAGAACAGGATTTGCATTTTAAGCAATTATTCCAAATATTAGAACTATTAGATTTTAAAGTGTCAAAAAAATGTTATCATTTAAGTTATGGTTTAGTTAATCTACATTCAGGGAGAATGAAATCCAGGGAAGGAAATGTAATAGATGCAGATGACATAATAGAAGAAGTTACGTCTTTAGCAAGAGAAGAATTAAAAAAGAGAGAAGAAAAAGACATAGAAAAGAAAGCAAGAATAATAGGACTGGCAGCATTAAAATTCTTCATGCTTAAATTTGATAATGCTACTTCATTTGTTTATGATCCCCAACAATCCTTAAGTTTTGAAGGCGAAACAGGCCCATATTGTCAATACACTTACGCAAGAATAAAATCTATTTTAAGGAAATGCAAGACCAAAGTGCCGGTTAAAATTACTGATTTAACGACGGGAGAAGAAAAGAATATTATAATGTTGCTTTACAAATACCCCAAAGTTCTTGAATATTCAGCTGAAAACTATAAACCACATTTACTTTCAAGATTTATCCTAGATTTATGTCAGGCCTTTAACGAATTTTACCATCAACATCAGATATTAAAAGCAGAAAAAGACTTAAAGGTATCAAGGTTAAATCTAATAATCGCAACATCAATAATAATTGAGAATAGCTTAAAACTATTAGGAATAGAAACACTGGAATCTATGTAAATCACTATAATAAACTTTAAAAACCCCCCATTCTTAAAAAATATCATGCCAATTGTAGGTTTTAATTTTGACAAGTTAAGTGTAGAAAGGAAAGCCCCATTACAGAAAGGAATGAAAGCCACCCATAATATTACAATAGATGATATTAAGGAAGAGCCTCTTAATTTAGGTGAGAAAACTAAAAAACAAGGGTTAAAGTTTTCTTTTGAATATATTGTGGACTATCAGCCAAAGATTGGTGAAGTTCTGATTAAAGGGCATATCCTCTATCTTGATGATGAAAAGAAGATAAAAGAAATCGTATCCAAATGGAAAAAAGAAAAGAAGATGGATGCGGATATCACAGCACATTTAATCAACACGGCGATAATAAAATCCACGATAAAAGCATTAACTTTAGCTCAGGATTTGAATTTGCCTCCTCATCTACCTATTCCAACAGTTGTTAGAAGACAAGAAACAAAAATCTCAGATAACGCTAAAGATTATATAGGTTAATTCTAAAATAAAAAAGAAGGAATCTTAAAGATCCCTAGAAGATACTGTTTTTCTGTTATTTGCTTTTGCTCTTTGAGCTGCTTTCCTTATCAAATTAGCAACTTCATCGTTAAGTGCATTTGCAAAATCACCAGAGACGTTGCAACCTTCTGCATGGTCCTTTATTTTCGATCTTACAACAACCAAATCTGTCATTATTTCACCTCGCTATGTTATTTTAATAATCTTGGTTTAACTATTTTTCTTTAAATAATTTGTGGTTTACAGCCTCCAAATAGGCAAAATACTAGGGTTTAAGGATATTAGGAAACCCATAAGGAAATTAGGATATTCGTGAACAATAAAATATTAATATTCTAAGCATTAAGCAAGCATTAAGCAAGCATTAAGCAAGCATTAAGCACTCGTTAAGCACTCAAAATGGTAGAAAATGACCCCACTTTCAAGGAAAACGTAAGAAATGCTTTTAAAAAAGCAAAAGAAGATATAAATAGAGTAGATAATGATATTTTAAGCTTAAAAAATAATATTTTTGATGTAAAAAGCAAAATTTCGTCTTTAAAAGAGGAATTAAGTAAAATTATACCTTTTTTAGAGAAAATAAGCACAAAACAACCAGCTTTAGCTGTGGAAAGTTCCATAGGAAATGAAGGGGTCTTAAGCAAGCAAGCAAGCAAGCAAGCAAGCAAGCACTCGACAATTGAGAGGTTAGAAGAGGCAAAAGACTTACAAGACTCAATAAAAGCTCAATTTCAAGCCCTCACAAAGAAGGAGTTCCTCACTTTTTTAACAATTTACCAACTAGAGGAGGAATTAGAGTTTGTAAGGTTTACCGATATAGCGAAGCGTCTAAACCTCTCGGAAGGCTGTATAAGGGCATATGTAACTAAATTATTCGAGAAGAATATCCCCATAACAAAGAAAAAGATCAATAACCGTATAGTCAACCTCTCACTTTTGCCGGAATTTAGGAAATTAGACCTCAAAAAAGCCCTCACAAATATGTATTATCATCTAGATCCTCTCCAAAGGAACCTTTCTGACCAATTCTAAGCCCAAATAGCTCTCTTTTTTTAATAAAATAACTTTTATTATGAGGAAATAACCAAGAATACCACTCACTTTTGTTATTTATCAGAACTATTCACTATATAATCTCTCTTCATACATTCTTTTTTATTATTAGTGCCCCTATATTATCACTCACTTTGTCATTTATCACGAACTTTTAAAGAATTACTATTCGACGAACTTTGTAGGAACAATCTATAGAAACTATAGAACGTTTATAGGATAATTCTTTCAAAGGCCAAGTATTAAATACCTTCCTACGGACGTCGTAGACGTCTACGACACTTCCTACGACAGTCGTCGACAAGTCGTCGACATATATTTTACCGTCGAAAAATATATAAATAAGAAAGTATCTATAAAGAACATGTTAAAGTGGTTGATAGGAAATCATGTAAAAAAAGAAATTAAAGATCATTTGAATAATTTACATCTTCACCTAGCACATTCTTTCTCAAATATCAAAGACGATATCTCAAATATCCATGTACATCTTAAAAATAAAGACCAAAAATTCTTAGAATTAGAACATAAAATTCACTTATTGGAAACAAAATTATTTTATGCCTTACAACCTAGGGAAGCTCCAAAACAAATAGCAGAATCAGAAGAAGATGAAGTGGAACTCAAAGAAGAAGCAGTGAGGGTGGATCATGAATTAACCCATACACAACAAACTATCCTAGCAGCCTTATATCAACTACAATCTCAATTTAACAGTCCCATCTCTTTCAAATCGTTAGCTAAATACCTATACCCCGCAAAGGACTATACTGCTGTAAGAACCACATTATCAGAATATTTAGACCTCTTAACCGAATATAATCTAGTTTCAAAGAAGAAAGTTGGTAGGGAAACTGTGGCAAAAACAACGAAAAAAGGTCAAAAGTTAGCCAAATCAATCTTAAAAAATAAAAATAACAAATTAAATATTGAAATAGGTTAACTTATTTCAATTAATTTTATATACTTGTTTCACTTTCCATTAAAATAATGACGGAAACTTTGGAAGAAGTGGCGATAAATGATGACGGCTATCCAAGAGTATCTGAAATCTGTTTAAATCATATTTTAGGGCTTAATCAACTTTCTCAAGAACAACTTCAAAGACTAATGGAAATAGGAGATCATGATAAATATAAATTCTGTTCAGGCTGCAAACGGGATTGGGGGAATCAATATTGCCAAGATTATAACCCTTATCTCTTAATAAAAGGAGTTCACACATAAAAATTCTAAGCAATTCTTAAAATATTTATTCAACCAAAAAATTTAAAAATAAGTGTATATTTGTTAGTTAAGTGTATATTTGTTAGTTAAATGGTAGAAAAAATAAACCATCAAGATATTTCCTTAGATAATGTGGCTGTTTTGACAGATATGGGCATTAATCAAAGACAAGCCCTAGAAACATTAGCTGTTTTTTCAGATTTAAGGATTGCAATGGCAGTAGTAGGGACTTATAAACATCCTCCAACAAAATTGGGTCAAACTTTTGGAGATTATGATCATTATCTTACCCAAATTATATATGCAATATCAGGTATATCTCCCCCTTCTGATGAGCTTACTTTATATGAAGATGAAGTTGCAGAGCGGACTACAATGGTTTCAGAAAGAGAATTACATCAAGATCGTTATAGGGACAGACCTTGGAATTCTAGCCATTTTTATGAGCATTTAGCATCCAGATTAGGAGAATAAAACTTTTAAGCAAAAACTAAAACTTTTATTTTAATTAAAATCATTCTAAAAATGTAATACTCTTCCTAATCTCTTAGGTAAAATGTCCCAAAACATGCCTAAAACGTAATATTTCCACCAAGTATTACATTCAAATTCAAATTTTGCCACTACAAGGCTTGTACATAAACTATATAAACTAATTCGTCTAATGCTAATTAGATGAAAAATGATGAGGTGATAGAAAAAGTAGAAAGAGAATTAAAATTGTTAGGGCTTAGTCCTAGAACCATTAGCTCTTATCAATTATATCTTAAAGAACTATTCAAATTTACTGGAAAACTTCATTCAAGAATTCAGTTTAAAGATATTAAGCAATTCTTAGAATATTTAACTTTAGAAAAAAACTATTCCGGCTCAAGTTTAAACATCGTGAGATCAGCAATTTCTTTCTATTATGAGAAAATGTTAGAAAAATATCCTGTTAGTAAGATAAGGGTTAAGAAAGTAGGCAAAAAACTTCCAGGAGTCTTAACAAAACAAGAAGTAAAAAGAATAATTGATGTAGCCGATAGCCTAAGAGATAAATTAATAGTTCAAATAATGTATTCCTGTGGTTTAAGGGTTTCTGAAGCTACAAACCTAAAATTAGAAGACTTAGATACCTCTAGAATGGTTGGCATTATTAGGTCTGGAAAAGGAAACAAAGATAGGGCAATTCAATTAAACACACCATTAGTAAACAATATTGAAGCTTATCTCAAAACTAAAAAACTACCTTCAAAATTCATATTTTCAAAAACAAATGGAACACCTTACACTACTAGATCTTTTCAGATTATCATAAAAAAACTAGCAGAAAAAGCAGGAATAACAAAAAGGGTCCATTCCCATATATTTAGACATGCCTTTGGAACTCATTTAGTTGAAAAAGGAATAAACATTGTAAGGGTGCAGGGAATGATGGGTCATTCTAATTTGGAAACAACAAAAACTTATGTTAATCTATCTGCTGAGCAATTTAAAGGAGTTGGAAATTTATTGGATGATTTGGAAGAAGAATGAAAGACACAATATCTGTCAAGACAATAGAAATGGTGCAAGACATATTTCAACAAGGAGATGAAAGATATAACGATTATCAAAGTGCAATAGATGTTGCAGAATTCATAGATAATAATGCAATAATAGTAGAGAAAAAAGAAATAGATGCTGTAAAAATTCCTAAAAAAGAAATAGACGAAATAAATGGACCTCAGCAATATTACAAAGCACTGGCAAAAAGAGTCTCAGATAAGAAAGGTTACAGATTTATAGGCTATGAAAAAAATTTCCCTGGCGGAATAGTTGATGTTCTAGCAGAAGATACTTCCGGAAATAAAATTGCCATAGAATGCTGTTCATGCAGGATTTCCAAGGCAATAAGCTACTTAGAAGAAGAAAACACTATTTTATGGATATTATCTATTTCAGATAAACCAATAGAAGTTACAAAATACCCCCTATTTATAATCAAAAGAGGCCCAAATTGGGATGCTGTCTATAAAAGATATAATGGCTGGAGAATAAATTTAATTAAAAACGTTAAAAGTCCAAGGGATTAACTTTTTTTGTAAATATTGTCATGATGGTCATAATCAGTAAAATAAATGAAATCTTTTTGTTTATCATAAGAAAACACAAGCACAAAAGATTTTTTAATATGTACACTTTTAAATAATTGTAATGGATTCCTCAGGTTCTTATAATGCTCAGGATCATCACAATTAATAATTTCTTTAATTTTATTCAGAATCTGCCCATAAGCATCTTTATCTTTTTTTGAAATTTTCTCCAATGTTTTTTCTAGATTTTTGCTTAATTTATAAGGACGAGCCATTTTAACCCGACTCTATTTTCTTTCTCAATTCTTCTATAGATCTAAAAGTTTCACCATAACCTTCTTTCTCAATTCTCTTTATTTTTTCAATATATTCAGGCCTTAACTCAGGTTCTAGAAGTTCTTCTCCATAGCCCATAGTTACTAGTTCTATTGCTTCTGACTTGTCTTTCAAATTATGCTTTGCTTTTACTATGTTTAATATATGATTTGCATTCTTGCTAATGTTTATTATTGCCTGTACCATATTAACATGATATTAATATAATATTTATAAAGTTTTCTACACACTATCATAACCACATAAAACAATATCTGGTTTTTTAATACCTTTAAAATATTTGCAGATTGAGACATTTTTAACAGCGCATTTATGTTTATTCGTATTTTCTTCTTCATTCCAGGGGCATTTATCCTGTTTCCAGGAAACATCTTTTTGTGTTATTAGATCAATATCCATGTTTGCACCTTTCAGTTGTTTCATAGAATTGTCCTAAATTAACAAATCTTAAAAACTTTCTTGTCTTATAAAATTCTGATGTTAAAATGAATATGGTAGATGTAATATCTTTCGTAGTTTTGTGGATTATAGCCAGTTTGATCTGGGCCATATGGTTGGATGGAGTTTATACACCGATAGCAGGAGTAATTACCGCAGGTATAGCTTCTGGCGGATTTAAATTAATATTCCATAATAAATAAAATGGACAAAAAAACAAATCTCCACGAATTAAAAGAAAAAATAAAGAAATTTTGTGAAGAAAGAGACTGGGATCAATATCACAATGCAAAAGAGTTATCTATCGGGATTATTACAGAGGCTTCTGAATTATTGGAACATTTCAGATTCAAATCAGAAAAAGAAATAGAAGAAATGTTCAAAAACGAAAAGAGAGAACAAATTTCAGAGGAATTAATAGACACTCTTTACTTTATCTTGAGATTCGCACAAAAATACAATATAGATTTAACAATCGAATTAAATAAAAAGATGGAAAAGAATCATAAAAAATATCCAATAGACAAAATCAAGGGAAGCAATAAAAAATATACTGAAATATGAGACTCTACGAAGACGCAGTTAAAGCATTCAAAGAAGATGTAACACAAAATAAGATAGCAGATAAGATTTCAAATAGATATCAGGATTATTATAAAAAAAAAGCAAGTATTTCAGAAGTTAGATCTTGGACTAATTCTTTAAATTTTGTAAAAAACGTCTTAGAATACGCACCCATTGAAGAAAATAAGATTATTGTTGAATATGAATTACCTTACTCGGAAAAAAGAATAGATGTTTTAATATTTGGAAAAGATGCACAAGGAAATGAAAATATTGTAGTTATAGAACTAAAACAATGGTCAAATGAAAATGTAGATGATTCTGAGCATGAAGGTAATGTAAGGGTAGATTACGGAAAAGCTAAGG
>Ga0209210_1000463_pt1 | contig 42898 bp, 38 predicted proteins | sample RifGroA1_FD_183991 | JGI IMG/M metagenome (GOLD analysis project Ga0209210, IMG submission 183991) | Contaminated groundwater microbial communities from Rifle, Colorado, USA - Rifle Groundwater A1 (SPAdes) (version 2) | ecosystem: Environmental > Aquatic > Deep subsurface > Groundwater >...
AAGGGGTTAGCTAAACGGGGAGCAATTTTCTTCGCGGGTGTTTTTAGAAATAAGAGGTGACGCTTTTCATAATTATCTTGAATTGCGAAACGCAAAAAATTTATAGGTCTATTGAGCAAAAACATTTAGAAGACAAAGGGATTTTGCGACCCGAGGACCTAAATTTTTGCATTTCGTAATTCAAAGTAATTACATATGAAATACGAGAAAAAAGAAATATTCGCGTTTATCATAGTCGGTATTATGTTTATCGGATCGTCTTATTTTTCATTAAGGCATTCGGATTATTTAAAAGAAGTCATTGAGTTTAAAGGACTCGCGGGAATGGTTGTTTATGTTTTGCTCGAGGTGGTTTCAATCGTCGTTGTGCCGGTAACCACATTTCCTCTTTTGCCGATTGCCGTCGTTCTCTGGGGCGGTTTTCTCGCGGCGGTGTTAAATGTCATAGGCTGGATGATTGGAGCGGTGATAGCTTTTTCCCTAGCAAGAAAATACGGAAGGCCGTTTGTCTCCCGTTTTATAAAGAGCAAGTATTTAATCCACTTGGAAAAATTGGTTCCGCAAAAGAATATTTTTTGGAGCATTGTGATTTTAAGGATGTCCATACCAACTGATATTCTAAGTTACGCTCTCGGTCTATTCACGAATATCCCGATGAATATTTATTTGCTTGCCACCTTCTTTGGGCTTATCCCCTTCGCTTTTATCTTCGCTTATTCGGTAACTCTTTCCGTTTGGTATCAAATCTCGGCCTTGGCGCTTTCCGCGTCCTTGATTTATTATGGCTACAATAGATCTAAGAAGTTAAAAAGTTCATAAAGTTAGCAAGTTTGTAAAGTGTTGAAAAAATTCAAGAGAAAAGCATCTTTTATATTTTTAAAAAATATCATAACAGACGACACTATCTTTTTGCTCTATTTTTTTGTTTTATAACTTTATGAACTCGATAGACTTTATAAACTAAATTGGGATTTGCGCGTTAAATAATATTTATTATAATTACTTTGATAACGGAGTTTTGTAATTAACAAATAATTAAAACAAATGGCGAATGAAGAAATTAAAAATGGTTTTGATCAAAAACCGCTCAATATTTTTGAAAGCAAAAGTTTCTTTGAAAGAAATAAAATGCTTTTAACTTTAACATTCACTCTGATAAGCCTTTTCATATTGGCGTTGCAATTGTTGCCGTATGTTTACGGGGGAAGTCTGGGACATTTCCATTCAGATGGAGTGTGCGGCTGGCCGAATGATTGCGGAAAAGTTAATTCTTCCCGTCCTTTTTAAGACTTTTAAAAATAAAGGTTAATTATTAATAAAAAATATTTTTATGTATGCTCATCACAAATCAAGAATTATCGCCCGATTTGGAATATTCTTCCTGTTTCTGACTTTCGGTGTCTGGGAAATAATTGACCCGAATTATTGGATCGGGTTCGCCCCGTCTTTTATCACAGAATCAGCCAACGCTCTGCCAATGATTAAAATTCACGGCATCGTTCTTTCAATAATCGGCGCGGGTATTTTTTTAGCGGAAGATATGTCAAATTTTTTGCCATTCTTGCGGCTGTTATAATGATTCAGATAGTCCTGTCTTTGTGGCTTGCCTCTGGCTTCTCGGATCTCTTCGTCCGCGATGCCGTCATTTTGATTTTCGCGGTTTCTTTGGTGTTTTAGTTTTTTGGTTTACAATGTAAGAATTATTTTTTAATTAACAGCAATTCACAATCTATTATGGCGGAAAATGATTTAAAAAATATAAAAGAGATTTTTGAAAAAGCAAAAAGGGGAGACAGAGAAGCTTTTTCGGAAATATACGAGGCTTATTTCAAGCCATTGTATCGCTATGTGTATTTGAGAATCGGCAATAAGGCTGAAAGCGATGATCTTGCGCAAGATATTTTTATCAACGCTCTCAATTCCATTGATTCGGCTTCGTATGACTCGTCTCCCGTCATTAATTTTTACAATGTTGCCAGAAAGTCTGTGTTTGATTGGAAAAGAAAAAGAAGGCGCGTTATGCCGTCTGACGAGAATATGGGAGATTATTTCAATCTGGGGCCGGGCGGCGCGAACGAAAATCTGAAAGGGGAAGAATTTGATAATCTGCGCGAGACCATAAAAGAGTTGTCGGATGACGAGCAAGACGCCGTTATTTTTAAATTTGTCGGCAATCTTTCAAGCGAGGATACGGGATCGCTTTTGGGAATATCGGCGCACTCGGCTCGCCGTCTGGAAGCTCAAGGCCTGATTTCAATCAGGGATATTTTGAAAAAACAATATGAATGACAATCTTGATCAAAAAAAAGAATTCGCCATCGTAGGGGCCATTAAGCTTAAAGAGGCGGGAAAGAGGATGTCTTATATTATTGGAAAATTTCCCGATTATGAGTCGGAAATAAGGGAAATTTTCGGAATAGTCGCCTTTATAAAAGAAAATGACACCAAAATTTTCGCCCCCAAAAATGTTTTGAAAACTACATTGAGCAAAATGACTGCCGGCTCGCAAATTCAAGCCACATCGCTTCCCAGGAAAGAACTAATGATGGAAAAGGGAAATAATATTCACATTCCGGATACGACTCTGGTCACGGCTATGGAAGACACGGGGGATTATGGCGCGCCACCGGAGATCGAAGACAGTCTTACTCTCGGTAAATGGAAAATCATCCTGCCTGTGATAATTTTGGCTGTCGCTGCGGGAATCCTATTGCTCCGAAGCGATTCAAAAAAGACAAACGAAATAATTAATCAAAACATCGGAACATCTCAAAATTCAGATGAGTTGCCAAAATGATTTTGGCGGATGTTTAATTTATCATTTCCAATGAATACGAATTTTACTGAAGAAATTTCGGACAAATCCAACGGAAGTGTAATCCCAAAGACGACGCGCCGTCCGTGGGGAAATTTTCAGCAGTTTACCGAAAACAGCCAGTCTACGATAAAAATAGTCAATGTCAATCCTTATTCGGAATTGAGCCTTCAATATCATAATAATAGGGATGAATTTTGGAGAGTGTTAATCGGAGAATGCATTGTGACAATAGATGAAAATTTTTTTAACGCAAAGGAAGGAAGCGAGTTTTTTGTTCCTAGAAAAACTAGACACAAAATCGCGACTAATGTCTCGCCTGTTCAAATCTTGGAAATTTCTCTCGGGCATTTTGAAGAGGGTGATATTGTCCGCATTGAGGATAAATATGGCAGGCTTTAATATCCGTCTGATTAAGAAGGCGGCTTTTCCGGACTAAAATATCGCGGGTGGTTATTAACAATAATTCACCCGCTTATTTTTTGTTTTCTTCTATTCTCTTCAGAGCGATTTCCATAGCCACTTTTCTGGGGTTTCTTTTTTCCGCGATACTTTTCTCCATTATTTCTTTTGCGCAGAAACGCAATCTTTTCTCAACCATTTCAAACATTTGCTTCGGACTGCACCCTTTGTGTTCGGCATAGGAAGATATTACTCCTCCGGCATTGGCCACGAAATCGGGAACTATGATAATTCCTTTTTTAAATAATTCATTTTCAATGTTTTCTTTCATCGGAATATTCGCGCCTTCCACGATTATTTTCGCCTTTATTTTGTCTTTATTCCTTTCGTTTATGACATCAGTGACGGATGCCGGTATGAGAATATCAACCGGCAACTCAAAAATTTCACTGTGCTTAATTTTTTTCCCAGTCGGGTATTCAGTTATCGGTTTGTTTTGTGATTTTAGCTTGAGCAATTTTCCCAAATCCAGTCCGTTATGGTCATAAACTCCTCCGCGACTTCCGACGACAGCGACAATTTTAGCCCCCATTTTTTGCAGGTGCCTAAAAGTGAACTCTCCGACATTGCCAAAACCGTCAATCGCCACTGTCATTTTTTTAATATCAAATCCTGCCGCTTCGGTAGCCGTGGCGGCTGCCTGTGCCACGCCGAAGCCGGTACTGCCAAGCTCGTGGGGAAGCCCGCACATCTTCTTTCCTGTTTTGGGATTTTTATAACAATAATCAGCCGGCTTGCCAGTCGCGCCTTTCCAATTGCCTATTTCTTCGGCAATCAGCGCCATTTCCTTTTCGGTTGTGTTGACATCCGGTCCGGGAATATATTTTTTCGGCACAAATGGCTTAATCATCCTCGCGAAACTTCTGATAAATTCTTGCTTAAGCTCATCATTACCCCCTCGCCAGACTATTCCCGCCTTAGCCCCGCCGAAAGGTATTCCGGCTAGAGAATTTTTCCATGTCATCACTCTCGCCAGCCGAAAAACTTCTTCTTTCGTGACATTCGGCGTCATTCTGATTCCCCCTTTTCCAAGCCCCAGCGTTGTATTGTCAATCACCAAAAATCCTTCCATTCCTATTTTCGGATCATATACTTCAATAACATACTCCGGCCCGAATTTGTCTTTTTTTATTTCACTCATATTTTATTTTTCTAATTGTCAGAGAATAAGTTTATCATGTTTTTCTTCGTAAGAATTGTTTAAAATAACAGTCTAAAATGCCGGCTGTATTAGCAAAATGAAAATATCAGCATTTATAAATATTTTATAACTCAAAATCCAATCTCTAATTCGCGCGAATGGGCGAATAGTAAGTTTACATTTATCTCAAAAAATGACTTTAGACCGGGGAAGCAATATTCTCCCATTTCAAAATGAAAGGAGCGGCTGACTATAAAAGTCAAACCGCTCTTGTTTTGAGGGATAAATTACGATTTAGCAACCAAAAGGCTCTTCGTGGCTCAGATAGCAACCTTTCGGGGTTTCTTCTTGTTGCGCAGACTTTCGAGTTAGCACCGACCTCGCTAATAAAAAGAGAGCAACGAGAGCGCAAAAAGAGGAGCCCGCGACTGCGATATCAATCTTACTAATCGATGGTTTCCCAACGATTAAATAGGCAGTAGCGGCCGCCGAAACGGCAATAAAAACAACAAATGCTAAAATAATACCCTGATCTCTTTTTAACTTGTTCCATATTTTACCCATACATTTTCCTCTTTCTCTAAAAAAATTCAAATTAAAATAACAAAAATCCTGCTAATAAGCTACACTATTATATCTAAAAAGTCAAGGGTCAAAATAATAAAAACCTTTCAATTTGAGGGATAAACTGCTAGATTAATCTTTATGTCATTATCAATAGGAATTGTCGGACTGCCGAATGTGGGGAAGTCAACGCTGTTTAACGCGCTGACTAAGAAGTCCGTGCCGGCGCAGAATTATCCGTTTTGCACCATTGACCCGTCAGTCGGCGTAGTCGCCGTGCCAGATATGCGGTTGCAAAAATTGACTGAATTTTCAAAATCCGCGAAGACGATACCGGCGGCGATTGAGTTCGTGGATATTGCCGGACTCGTCAAAGGCGCGTCCGAAGGGGAAGGACTGGGCAATAAATTTCTGTCCAATATTCGCGAAGTGGACGCCATCGCCGAAGTGGTGAGAATTTTTGAAGACAGCGATATCATTCATGTTGATGGGAGAATTGACCCTCTTAAAGACATTGAAGTTATAAATTTGGAACTTATTCTCGCCGATTTGCAAACTGTGACCAAAAGAATCGCCAACTTGAACAAAGAAGTGAAGAAAGGAGACAAAGAAGCGATTTTTGAACAAGAAACTTTGTTGAAACTGGAAAAGATTTTTCAAGACGGCAAGTTGGCGTCTTCGCTTGAGGTTTCGGAAAAAGAAATGGCTGTAATAAAGTTGCTTAACCTTCTCACCATAAAGCCGATTCTTTATGTTCTCAACAAAAAAGCCGGCGGGAAAAATCTTGATGAAATGAACGACGAAAGATATGTGAGAATCTTGGATTTTCTGAATTCGTCTGGTGCCAAGTGGGTGCTTGTGGACGCTGGCATAGAGCAAGAGCTAAAAGATTTATCGCCGGAAGAAAAAAAAGAATTTAGAGACGGTTTGGCCGGCGCGGAAGACGACGGAATAGATAATCTTATCAAAAAAGGCTACGAACTTTTGAATCTCATAACCTATTTCACCACCGGTGAAGACGAAACGAGGGCTTGGACAATCGTAAGCGGCTGGACGGCTCCCCAAGCCGGCACAGCGATCCACAATGATTTCAAAGATAAATTCATCCGCGCCGAGGTGATAAATTGGCAGGATTTGCTTTCCTCGGGCTCCTACGCCAAAGCCCGGGAAAAAGGCCTGGTGCGGACGGAAGGGAAAGAATATATCGTCCAAGACGGGGATGTGATAGAGTTTAGGATATAAGAATTTGCATGTAATCCCGCTGAAAACACTTGACAAAACACTATAATGAGTATATGCTTTTTTTAGTTCTTTGATAAAAACTTGCGAGTGGTCATAGCCAAAAGGTGCTGAATCTATCGGCGTTTTCTGGCTATGACCACTATGGCTCATAGTTCCTACTCGGATTAGAGAAAAACGAAAATGCGCAAATAAGCGCAAAGAAAGGAGATAAAACCATGAGCACAGAATTTGCTGATAACATTATCCGTGTTGATCGTTCGGTCCGTCCATCATATCCCTATTGGATTAAGACGGTCATACACCCTGAGCTGGAAAAAATCGGACCTTCCAAATATGACATTTCGCTCGTGAAGCAATGGCTCCACAAAGACCAGAAAAATGGGAGGTGTATCAGGGGCAACAAGATTTACACCCATTTTAAGGTCACTGACACACTCAAGACCTGCCTCGGACTGCGTGACTTGGAGGAAATACAGAAGAAAGGCATTGTTTTCTTCCGTGAACACTTCCAATGCAAAGCAGTCTTCGGTTGGAAATCAGTCTTGTGGGACAGCAACGGCAATCTCAATGTCCCGTATCTCCATGAGGACGGTGGCAGTGTGGTCATACGCTGGAAATGGCTTGACAGCGACTGGAACGACGGTAACCCGGCTCTTCGTATCGCAAGTAGTTCTCAACGCTAAGTCGTTTGGTCTAATCCCTTTGACCTTAGTCCTTAACCCTGTTCCGATCCGTCGGAGCAGGGTTAATTTTTTTAGATTAGCATTTTATGCTATTGTGGTATAAGTATTATCAACCTAATTTTCTAAAATATATCTATGGAAAATATTGAAAATAAAATTAAAACAACGCCGAAAGACTTTTTTGTCTTTATCGGGGCAATGGCGGCGCTTTACGCGAGCGCGGTGAGTCTTATCAATTTATTGTTTGAAATTATCAACGCTTCGTTTCCAGACGCATTGAGTTTCAACTACGATAATTTTTCGTCCGGAATGCGCTGGTCTATCGCTTCGCTTATCATCGTTTTTCCCATTTATATTTTCCTGTCGCAGTTTATAAACAAAGACTTGGCCGCCAATTTTTTGAAGAAAAATCTGGGCATAAGAAAATGGCTCACTTATCTGACGCTTTTTGTCGCAGGAGTGACGATTATCACCGACTTGATTTTGCTCATCAACACTTTCCTCGGCGGAGAGATAACGGCGCGATTCGCCTTCAAGGTTCTCTCGGTGCTCGTTGTCGCCGGAACGGTTTTTGCCTATTATCTTTATGATTTAAAAAGAGATGTCGGGCAAAAATCAAACAAGATGAAATTGCTGGCTTGGGCGGTATCTTTCGCCGTTCTAGCTTCAATTGTCGGCGGATTTTTCATAATGGGCTCGCCTTTTACTTTGAGAATGAAAAGGTTTGACGAAAGGCGAGTGAGCGATTTGCAGAATATCCAATATCAAATTGTGAATTTTTATCAAAGAAAGGGAAGTTTGCCGAACGGTTTACTTGAACTAGAAGACCCGATTTCCGGTTTTATTTTACCTCGTGATCCTAACCCCGCTCCTTTTGTTGGTTATAATCCGGGTGGCTATGGTTATATAAAAGTTTCGGATTTAAGTTTCAAACTTTGCGCCAATTTCAGCTTGGCTAGCGATGCGCAAATTGATTCAAAATATATGACAAGATCCGTCCCTGTATTTTTAGGAGACAGTTATCACAGTTATCTTAATGAAAATTGGCAACACGCTTCTGGCGAACAATGCTTTGACCGAAAAATAGACAAAGATTTATACCCGATATTGAAAAATCAGAAGATATAATTTGGGGAAAAGGAAATATTTTTGGTGATTGACTTTCGGTTTAGAGATGGTATCTTTTCTATAAATATGAAATTGTTTTTAACATCAAAAATTTGGAAAGAAGGCAAACATTATGTGGCCTATAATCCAGAATTGGAAGTGGCTTCGCAGGGCAAAACATTGGAAGAAGCCGAAAAAATGCTCAAAGAAGCCATCGGTTTGTTTATTAAAACCGCTAAAAAAATTGGAACATTAAATCAGGTTTTGGAGGAAACAGGTTTTGTTAGAAAAGAGAAAAGATGGCTTTCTCCCGCCATTTCAATTTCTTCTTTAGAAATGAAAGCTTAATCAATGCCTAAAATCAATCCGATTCATTGGAGAAAATTAGTCAAAGTTTTTGAACGGAATGGATGGGTGTTAGATAGAATTGAAGGTGATCATTTGGTTTATGTAAAATCCGGTTATATTCGTCCGGTTGTCATACCCAAAGTAAAAGAAGTTCAAGTTTTTATAATCGCGAACAATTTAAAAACGGCAAAAATATTAAGAGAAGAATATTTTAAACTCTTGCGGGGTTGAAATCCGAAGATATAAGACGATTATTTTCTAATTAAAAAATGTACACGAAAATATGCGATCGCCCAAATTCGTGTACATTTTTGGAAACGAGAAAATATTTTCGGCAACGTTTTATTGAGTAAAATCAAATTTTATTGTATTATGCGAGTATCTAAGGCGATTGTTTATGAAAAAATACGACCATAAAAAACAGAACGCAAGTGGCAGAAGTGTTTAAACATTACCATGTATCTATCTATTGACAAGATATGTTTTGCGTGTATAATATTAAGTAGATTGAAGCAAGATTTTTCTTGCGACTGATTCGGCAGATTTCCGAAAGCACGTTAACAAAGAAAGGACAAAGTTATGAGCACTAAAAGTGTGTGTGACATGGGTTGTGGAAAGATGCATGAATTTGGGTTAGTTTTGGACAAGGCCGGTTTTGACGCCGACCTCGTGCAGGAGATTATTAACTCAAAAGACAACAAGTATGCGAAAACGATGTACACCGCCCTTACCGGCGGAGTGAAAGATATCTCTCTGTTGAGAAAACCAATTATTTCATCAATTCTCAATTGCCTTTCTGGCACGCCTATCATCATCCCCGCCTGCGACGGCACACACACACTGGCGAGGGCTAAGAAAGTCTTCAAATCCTACATCGACTCCGATTTTAAAAATTGGGGACTCGATAAGCCAGGAAAAAGGACCGAAGAAATCGCTGTTGCAGTGTATGAAATGGTAAAGGATGCAACTTTCGCTCAAATGTTCGGCTCCATTGGAATCGATCTGGACAAATTGTGTTTTACACAGCACCAGATAGAAATATTTTGCGAAGAGCACCCAGAATGGTTTCGTACCAACAGCTGTAACACCTTTTTCTTGTTCAAGGAATATGAACAATTCTTCGTTGCCAGCGTGTATGTGCTATCCGATGGGCTGGACGTCAGCATCCATCGGCTCGGGTACGACAATGTGTGGGGTTCTGGCGGTAGTCGTCGTTTGGTGGCCCCGCAACTTGGTGCTTAATCACTTTAATTTAGATCCTTTGACCATTAATCCCTCTGGCACTTTGTCGGAGGGATTTTTTTATGTACAATAAATAAGCAATCGTGCATTACTTTGCGGTTACGGCTACAGAGTCACTTTTGCTGGAAACCATCAGCGAGAATTTTGCTGGCTACGGCTTGTGAAAGAGTGATGATGTTTTTCAAATAAAAAAACAATTTAGTTGGTGCAATGCGCTCTTGGACTTTTGATGTCCAAAATACGATACAGCTAATTCTCTGAGTATAGCGCTCTTAGAATGGCGGTGGCACAGATGGCACATTGCACAATTCTTCGTTGCCAACGTGAATGTGAAATCCGATGGGCTGAACGTCAACATCAATCGGCTCGAGAACGACAATGTGTGGGATTCTGGCTATAGTCGTCGTTTGGTGGCCCCGCAACTCAATGTTTCTCCTCTGGGTTGTCTCGGGGGAGTTTTTGCTTCAAGCCCTTTCTTCCATCCGCCAAGCATTCTTCCAACTTCATCTAGGTGCGCGGACAGAGCGGTGTATTTTTCATTCGGAATACATTTGTTTTCCCACGCAAGTTGGAGAAAAAACTTTACTCCGTCGAGTTTTGATATGCAGATGACAAGCCGACGCAATTTTTGATCGCCCGAGAGATATAAGGAAACAAAAATATTTTCCAGAAGTTCGAGAAAATACCCCTCGATTTTCCCGCCAAGATTTTGGCGATATATTTTTGGAAAGTCAGCGATTATTTTAAACCACAGGGAATATGACTCTCTTGCTTTTACGAGCACTGCGGGTGCTCGGGGGGGGGGGTAAAATTTTGCATAGTGTTTTTAAATATGAAAAAAATTGATCAATATAATACTATCATAACCGTCGAAAATCTGCTTCGCGCATGGGAAGAATTTTTGCGCGGCAAAAAGAAAAGAAGCGATGTTGCTGTTTTTCAAAATAGATTGATGGACAATATTTTCAGTATTCACAAGGACATGAAAGAAAAGACCTATATTCACGGTGGATATGTCGCATTCAAGATTAACGACCTGAAACCGCGAGACATTCATAAAGCAACGGTATGCGATCGGTTGGTGCACCACCTTCTCTACCGAGCGCTTTATGAATATTTTGACAGTAAGTTTATCTATGACTCATACTCATGTCGGATCGGCAAAGGAACGCATCGGGCGATAAATCGTTTTCGGTATTTTGGAAGAATTGTTTCAAAAAATAACACGCATACCTGTTGGGTTTTGAAAGGCGATATCAAGAAGTTTTTTGCGAGCATTGATCACGCAGTTCTAAAAAAGATTCTGGCAAAGCACATAAAGGACAAAGATTCGTTGCAACTTCTAGGACACATTATCAGCAGTTTTAGTACCGAAGGGAAACATGGCGTCGGGTTGCCGCTTGGCAATCTTACCTCACAACTTTTGGTCAATATTTATATGAATGAGTTTGACCATTTTGTGAAGCGGGTGTTAAAAGCGCCATGCTATGTTCGTTACGCCGATGATTTTGTGTTTTTGCACCAAGACAGAAAGTATCTGGAAAGTTTGATTCCGCAGATGTCTAAATTTTTAGGCGCGCATCTTAGACTCGCTCTTCACCCCGACAAATTGTTTATTAAAACTCTTGCTTCGGGCGTCGACTTTCTCGGTTGGGTGCATTTTCCAGATCATCGAGTCTTGAGAACGACGACCAAGAAAAGAATGTTTAGAAACATAAAGGCGAAGGATGGAAAAGAGGAAACGGTACAGTCATATCTTGGTCTCATAGGCCACGGCAATAGCTGGAAATTAAGACAAAAAATTAAAAGTAAAATATCCAAGTTTTAACTTAAGGTTTTTTGTAGGCATTTTTTATTGAGTTAAATTAAAAATCGTTGTATTATGCGAGTATCTAAGACGATTATTTATGAAAAAATACGACCATAAAAAAATAGGGGTTGCTTGCGAGTGTATGTATATATTGTTATAATAACCCCAAAATATGTTAAAAAACACATATTTTGGTAATAAATAGGCAATATGCAGTATATAGAACTGAAAGAACAACTAAAAAATTTCAAAATATTCAATCTTAATGACATCAGAAAGATTGAAGAGGATTTTGATTTGCGCAGGTTGAATGAGTGGCAAAAGAAGAATTATATAAAAAAGATCCGACAAGGTTTTTATATTTTTTCCGATTTAGAAATAAACGAGCAGGCGCTTTTTGTCATTGCCAATCGCATTCATGAACCGTCATACATTTCACTTGAGATGGCGTTGTCTTTTTACGGGCTTATACCGGAAGCCGTGTACGGCATTACATCCGTCACATCACAAAAGACAAGAACGATAAAAACTCCCATTGGTGGTTTTACATATAGACATCTAAAACCGGAACTTTTGTTTGGTTATGGGCTGCGAGAATGCGATGGACACCATTACCGAATGGCGGAAACGGAAAAGGCAGTTCTTGATTATCTCTACTTTAACTCAAAAATTAAGGACGAGGAATCATTCATGGGCGCGCGTTTTAATGCCGATGAATTTAAAAAAAGAGTAAATACGGAAAAGTTTAATAAATATCTTGCGGCTTTCAATAATAAGGCGCTTGCGAAGCGAGTGAAAAAGTTTTTAACATACATTGAACATGCTTAGTCTCAAAAACATAGAACAATATTATCCCGACAACGAAAAACCTTTCAAGAGAAATATCTTGAGAGAATATTTGCAATACAAGATTCTCGAAATCATATTTAACTCAAAATACGCGCAGAAGGTGGTGTTTCTGGGCGGCACGGCTTTGCGAATCATATACAACAACAGCCGATTCTCCGAGGACCTTGATTTTGACAATTTTAATCTTACCGAAGATCAATTTGCGGATCTTGCGGACGAGGTAGAGAAAGGGCTTAAGTTGCAGGGATATGAAGTTGAAATCAAAAATGTATTTAAGGGCGCGTATCGTTCATACATTAGAATGCCCAATGTGCTTTTTGATAATGAGATGTCTAATCTTAGAGAGGAGAAGATTATGATCCAGATTGATACGGTTCCGCACGATTTTGACTACAAAAAGGATACCAAGATACTTAACAAGTTTGATGTGTTTACTCAAATTTTTACAACACCAATAGATATCCTCTTGTCGCAAAAGATTTATGCCGCCCTAAATCGTTCTAGAGCAAAAGGCAGGGATTTCTTTGACATTGTCTTTCTGTTTCCGCAGACGAAACCAAACTATGAATATCTGAAAAATAAACTAAGTATCAAGAATGGGCGGGAATTAAAGGAAGTTTTGATTGCGGAGACGGCAAATTTAGACTTTGACGGACTCGCAAAAGATATTGAGCCTTTTCTTATCAATAGCAAAGACAGCAATAAGGTAAAATTGTTCAGGGAATATATAAGTTCGCTTCAGTTTTAATTATTTATGAAAAAATACGAGCATAAAAAAATAGAGAAGAAGTGGCAGAAATATTGGGCTGACAAGAAAATATACAAGACGAAAGAGGGCGGGAAGAAGCCGAAATGTTATGTTTTGGATATGTTTCCGTATTTGTCCGGAGAGGGGCTTCATGTAGGACATCCGAGGGGATATATCGCCACGGATGTTTATTCCCGTTTCAAAAGGATGAACGGTTTCAATGTCCTGCATCCGATGGGTTTTGATTCGTTCGGATTGCCGGCGGAAAATTACGCCATTAAGAATAAAATTCATCCGGAAATCGCCGTCAAAAATAATGTCAAAAAATTCAAGGGTCAGCTTGAGCTTATCGGCTTTGATTATGATTGGGACAGGGAAATAATCACTTCCGATTCGGAATTCTACAAATGGACGCAGTGGATATTTTTGAAAATGTTTGAAAAGGGCTTGGCTTACGAATCTTATGAGCCGATAAATTTCTGCCCGTCGTGCCTCACCGGTCTGGCTAACGAAGATGTGGAGGACGGCAAATGCGAAAGGTGCGCCACCCCCGTCGTCAAGAAACCTATGCGCCAATGGGTTCTGAAAATTACCGACTACGCCGAAAGAATGCTGGAAGATTTGAAGGAAATGAAAGGCTGGCCGGAGCATATCAAAGAAGCCCAGAGGAATTGGATAGGGAAGTCGGAAGGAACAACGATTAAATTCGAAATACGAAGCACGAAATCCGAAACAAATTCTAAATCGCAAATTCAAAATTCAAAACAATTTATTGAAGTGTTTACGACGAGAATTGATACGATTTTTGGCGTTACTTATTTAGTGCTGGCGCCAGAACATTCAATAATTAAAAATTTAAAATTAAAAGTTGAAAATTTTGATGAAGTCAGCAAATATATTGAAGAGGCGAAAAATAAATCGGAGTTGCAGAGGACGGATCTGGCCAAGGAAAAGACCGGAGTGGAATTAAAAGGAATAAAAGCGGTAAACCCTTTCAATAATGAAGAAGTGCCTGTTTTTGTGGCGGATTATGTCTTGGGCGGATATGGCACTGGCGCGGTGATGGCCGTGCCGGCGCATGATGAAAGAGATTGGGAATTTGCTAAGAAATATAATTTGCCGGTGAAAATGGTAGTTTGCCCTAATTATCCCAAGCCAATTTGTCCTGTTTTGGAAAACGCTTACACAGGAGAAGGGCATCTTGTTGGATCAGGCGAATTTAACGGAATAAAATCAAGCGAAGCCAAAGAAAAAATGACGAGATGGCTGGAGGAGAAAAAAATAGGGAGCAAGAAAATAAATTATAAATTGAAAGACTGGGTTTTTTCGCGACAGAGATATTGGGGCGAGCCGATACCGCTTATACATTGCGAAAATTGCGGAGTCGTCGCTGTCCTTGAAAAAGATTTGCCGGTGAAATTGCCGAAGGTGAAATTTTACGAGCCGACTGATACCGGCGAATCGCCTTTGGCAAAAATGGAGAAGTGGGTCAATGTCAAATGTCCGAAGTGCAAGGGGTATGGCAAAAGAGAAACCAACACAATGCCTCAATGGGCTGGTTCGTCTTGGTACTACCTCGCATACATAATGCGAGGAATTTCCAATTTCCAATTTCCAATTTCCAAATATAAAAAAGTGTTTCAACATTGGTTGCCCGTTGATATGTATGTCGGCGGGACGGAGCACGCGACGCGCCATCTTATCTACGCGCGTTTTTGGCACAAATTTTTATATGACATCGGAGTTGTCGGCGGCAAAGAGCCGTTCGCCGGTCTTAAGAATCAAGGTTTAATTATGGGGAATGACGGCAGAAAAATGAGCAAAAGGTGGGGCAATATCGTGAATCCGGATGATGTCGTCGGACAGTTTGGCGCTGACACTTTGAGAGTTTACGAAATGTTTATGGGGCCGTTTGATCAGCCGATAAGCTGGAGCACGGATAATATGGTAGGGTCAAGGAGATTTTTGGAAAGAGTTTGGAAGATTCAGTCTAAAGTCGTAAAGTCCATAAAGTCTGTAAAGTTGCAAGAAAATTCTAAACTGGAAAGATTGATTCATCAGACGATAAAAAAGGTTTCTGAAGACATTGAAAATTTTCATTTCAATACAGCGATAAGCGCGCTGATGATTTTGCTTAATGAAATGGAAAAACAGGACTCGCTAAAAATTGAAAATTATAAATTGTTAATTAAATTACTAAGCCCTTTCGCCCCGCATATTGCCGAGGAATTGTGGTTTGATATTGGCGGCAAAAAATCAATTTATCTGGAAGATTGGCCGAAGTGTGACGAATCAAAACTTCAATCCGATGAAGTGACTATAGTCGTTCAAGTCAACGGCAAGGTCAGGGGCAGTTTTAAATCCGTTAAAGGCCAGAAGCAAGAGGAGATTGAGAATATCGCTTTGTCCCTGCCCGAAATAAAAAAGCATATAGGCGAAAATAAGATTAAAAAAATTATTTTCGTGAAAGACAAAGTGGTCAGTATTGTCGTTTAGTCTGTTTTTTAAAATTGAGTTATTGCCTGCTCCTGAGAAAGTTGTAAAGTAGAAAGTTATAAAGTCAGAGAGGAAAATGAGAGAAAAAAGAATTTATCTTCACTTTATAAACTTGATAACTTTATAAACTTTCAACTGGCTCGCTCGCAATGATGATATAAGAATATATGCAGTTTTGCAATTCACGATAAGTTATTGTTTTGCGATTTGGTTTTTTACTCCGCTTTGGCTATCTTGTGGGGGTTGTGGTTCGGGCAAGTTTTGTCGGAACAGCGTTCGGGAATGGTTTTTGTTCCTTCCATCATAAGCGCTCCGCAGATTACTTCGCCGCCTTTTTCATATTTGCAGATATTGCCGGTCGGTTTCGCTTTTATCGCCGTCTTGCATTTCGGATAATTGGAACAGCTGTAAAATAAACCGAATCTTCCGCGCCGTTCCGTCATCATTCCGCTTTTGCAGACAGGGCAGGCGACGCCGGTAGAATTTTGCTTTTCAAGCTTGGCATCTTTCTTGATATATTTGCATTTGGGATAATTGCCACAGGAAATAAATCTGCCGAATTTGCCGTCGCGTTCTACAAGCTTTCCTTTCTTGCATTCAGGGCAACCTTCACCCGTTTCTTTCGGTCCGGCGAGTTCCTCGCCAGTGATTTTGCGAGCCCCGGAACATTCGGGGAATTTGGCGCAGCTTAAAAATTTGCCGGTTTTGCCGAGCTTTATTATCATATGACCTTTGCAGATGGGGCATTTCATGGACGGATCGGCCTCTCCGAGATTGTTTATTTTTTCAATTTTATCTTTTGATTTCACATCTTTACTGAAAGGCTTATAAAAATCGCTTAAAGTTTTCTCATATCCTATTTTCCCGCTCGCGATGTCATCAAGCTCGTCTTCCATTTGAGCGGTGAATGAATCGCTTATGTAATTGGCGAAATTTCCTTCAAGAAACGAGCTGACAACATCGCCGGTGTCGGTCGGGTGCAGAGCTTTGCTTATCTTTTCCACATAGCCTCTGTCTTCCAATGTTTTTATTATACTAGCATAAGTTGACGGTCGGCCGATGCCTCTTTTTTCAAGCTCTTTGACGAGTCCCGCTTCGGAATATCTTGCTGGCGGCTCGGTTTGCTTTCCTTCGGAACGGATTTCTATGAGTTTTAAAATTTCACCAATCGCGACTTTAGGCAATTCAACATCTTCGCCTCTGGATGCCGTGTCAGCCGCGAGCCAGCCGTCAAATTTAACTCTTGATCCATTTATGTAAAAATCAGGAATCTCGCCTTTGCCGATTTCCGCGGTAATTTTTGTCCTCATTACTTTGGCGTCGGACATTTGCGAAGAGACCGCTCTCTGCCAAATAAGGCGATAAAGTTTTTGCTGTTCATCATTAGCTCCGGCGGAGTCATTCATCAGATTCGTCGGCCGTATCGCTTCGTGAGCCTCTTGGGCATTCTTGCTTTTTTTGGAATATACGCGCGGATCCAGATATTCCTTGCCGAATTTTTTCTCCACTAATCCGTAAATCTGATTCAGCGCGACTTGGCTCATATTGACGCTGTCCGTTCTCATATATGTAATGAGTCCGGCTTCATAAAGCCTCTGCGCGATACCCATTGTTCTTGACGGAGCAAAGCCTAAACGGGAGCTTGCCGATTGCTGAATGGTGGAAGTGATGAATGGCGCGCGAGGCGACCTCTTGGCTTCCGTCTCGGCGACATTTTTGACTTTCCATATTTCTTTTTTGCCAACCACAAGTATTCTCTCCGCTTCTTTTTCTTCGCGCGGTTCTTCCGAGCAAGCAAGGGTGAATTTTTCGCCCGCGCCTTCTTTCGCCACGACATCGGCGGTAATGGTCCAGAATTTCTCCGGTATGAAAGCGCGAATTTCCCGCTCTCTTTCCATAATTATGCGAAGAGCGGGGGACTGAACTCTTCCGGCAGAGAGGCCATAGCGAACTTTCTTCCAGATAAGTCCGCTCAAGTCGTAGCCCACTAAGCGATCAAGCACTCTTCTAGCTTCCTGCGCCCGTCTCAGGTTTTCGTCAATTTCGCGCGGGTGCTGAATCGCTTCTTTGACCGCATCTTCCGTTATTTCGTGAAATACTACCCGCTTCGGATTTTTAAGTCCTGTCGCTTCTTTTATATGCCAAGCGATGGCTTCTCCTTCTCGATCGGGGTCGGTCGCGAGCAGCACTTCATCTGCTCTTTTTGCCAATGATTTTATTTCGGAAACTATTTTTTCTTTTCCTTTGGAAATTTCGTAATGGGGGATAAAACCACCTTCTATGTCAATCGCGCTTTTGTTGCTCTTCGGCAAATCTCTGATGTGTCCCACGCTCGCCTTGACCGTGTACTTGCCGTCCAAATATTTCGAAATCGTCTTCGCTTTCGCCGGCGATTCCACGATTAAAAGTTTCATAATTCAATAAGTAATACTATAAATGGAATGGCTTTGCAAATTTTCATAGAATCTGTGGGTATCTGATACCCACAGATTCTATTCGCCTATTCGCGCGAATTAGAGATTAGAAAAACATAACTTTTCTTGAAAATGTACTTGGAAATACTTGGAAACGAAACATCCAAGTGTGCGTCCATGTGTAAAATTTTTCTCTAAAACCTACTACCTAAAACCAACCACCCCGCCTCATCGGCGGGCAGGCTACAACCTAATACCTAAAACCTTTTTGGATTTTGTCAGTTATCTTATTATTTGATACTCTTAATGTATGTCAAAAAAAGAAAGAATTCTGACGGGCGACAGGCCGACGGGGCCTCTTCATCTTGGACATTATGTCGGGTCGCTTAAAAATAGGGTTTCGCTTCAAGACGAATATGAACAATTTATATTGATCGCGGATATTCAAGCTTTGACGGATAATTATGACAATCCGCAAAAAATCAAAGACAACATACTTGAATTAATGCTGGGTTACTTGAGTGTGGGCATCAATCCGGAAAAATCCACCATCGTTATTCAGTCGCAAGTGCCGGAACTCGCGGAGCTTACCGTCTATCTTATGAATATGATTACCGTGGCGCAGTTGGAAAGAAATCCTACGGTGAAAAACGAGATAAGGCAAAAAGGCTATCGCGAGAATGTTCCTGTCGGATTTTTCACCTATCCAATAAGCCAAGCGGCGGACATTCTAGGCTTTCAGGCGAATCTTGTGCCGGTCGGAGAAGACCAGCTACCGATGATAGAGCAGTCCAGAGAAATCGCGCGCCGTTTCAACTCTTTATACGGGCAGACTTTTGTTGAGCCGAAAGAGATGCTGTCGGAAGTTCCGAGGTTGTGCGGAATTGACGGAAAAGAGAAAATGAGCAAGTCGCTGAATAACGCCATCAACTTAAATGACTCTTCCGATGCCGTCTTGGAAAAAGTTATGAAAATGTATACCGACCCGACTCGCGTGAGAGCGACAGACCCTGGCCACACTGAAAACAATCCGCTTTTTATTTATCTCAACGCTTTTCATAACGACAAAAAAGAGATTGAAGAATTTGAAGGCAGGTATAGGCTCGGCAAAGTCGGCGACATAGAGGTGAAAAAAAGATTAGCCGAAATATTAAATAATTTTCTGGAGCCGATTCGGCAAAAAAAGAAAGAGTATGAAAAAAATATTCCTTTGGTTAATTCAATATTGAAGAAGGGGACGGAGAAAGGAAGGGGAGTCGTTCAGCAAACTATGCGCCTCGTGAGAAAAGCCGTTAAAACGGATTATTTCGGCTAGCGAGGAGCGCGTGGAAAATTCTGATTTTACACAGTGTCCGAGCGAAGACGAACTATAGGGTTTTAATACCCTCTATTTCGGCTAGCGAGGAGCGCGTGGAAAATTCTGATTTTACACAGCGTCCGAGTCGAAGACGAAATGCAGGTTAACACCTTTATTTCGGATGATAAGTAATGTTATGAATAGAAACAGATAAAGAGCGAATTTCGCTTTAGTTTCTTGATATTTTATGAGAGGAAAGAGAAAATGAACGAAACTGTTAAGGAGTATCTTGGAAAAGATTGTATATAAAAAACGAATTGAATTCTTTCACGAAAGGAGAATTGAAATGATTGATGTGAAATTATTTGCGGCAGGGATATAAGAGTCAAGGAAACGGGTGATTATTTTCCCGCGCGAAAAGTTTAAGTTTCTTATTTAAATTCCTCATTTTCTTAAATTCATAAAATAAGAGAGCATCAGCGATTTTTCGCCGGTGCTCTTTATTTTTCTTTGGCTTCTCTGTCATTCCCATGAAAATGGGAATCCAGTCCTTGCGGATTAAATCTGGATTCCCGCCAGAGCCTGCCCTCCATGAAGACGGTGGGGCGGGAATGACAACGGAAAATATTTTTCAACATATCGCCCGAATTTCCCCCAGCTTTTCCTCAATCAATCCTTTGATTTCCATAATTGAGAGGAGGGCACTCCCGTTGCCGATGGACATTCCTGATTTAGTCAATTCTCGGATAAGCTCGTCGCGGTCAATCGGATTTTCGATAATGGACAACACCTTTCGCTCATCGTCGGACAAGTTTTTCAATTCAAGATTTTTTGTTGTTTTATTTTCTTCAGCTTTAAAACCGAGGACTTCAAGTATGTGGGCGCTAGAAGAAACAGGAGTTGCGCCGAGCCGAATAAGCATATTCGGCCCTTCGGAATTTTTGGAAAAGATTGAGCCGGGCACTGCCATAACTTCTCTGTTGTAGTCAGTCGCTAGTCGGCTCGTGATAAGCGTGCCGGATTTTATCTCGGCTTCTATGATAAGCACTGCGTGCGATATTCCCGCCATAATCCTGTTTCTCTGCGGGAAGCTGTAAAGAGTCGGCTTAAACATCGGTTCAAATTCTGAAAGCAGAGCTCCGCCGGAATCAACAATTTTATCCGCCAACTGTCTGTTGGAAGAAGGGTAGAGAACGGAAGGGTGGAGCCCCGACCCGGGAATGGCGACCGTCGTTAGTCCCGCGTCAAGCGCGGCTTTGTGGGCGATACCGTCAATGCCGAGCGCCAAGCCGGAAACAATCACTATGTCGTATCCCCTAAGTCCGGCTAGGAGTTTCTGGCAAGCCTCTTTGCCGTACTCGGTGTATTTTCTTGAGCCGACGACGCAGAGGAATTTGGAATCACCTTTGGGCATTTCACCTCGGATAAAAAGTTTCTTCGGCGGTTCAGGAATTTCCATTAGCCTCTCTGGAATTTCGTCAAAGGAGAGTTCTCGTATCGGATTGTTCATAATGTTTTCTTTTATTCTAACATTCTGTTAAGATTATTGATAATTTATCGTTGTCAAAAATATGCTAGATATAAAATTCATAAGAGAAAATAAAGAGATAGTGCAAGAGGGCGCGAGGAAGAAGCGCATTGATTTTAATGTTGATGATTTGCTCAAAGCGGATGACAGGCGGCGCGAACTTTTGTCGTCAATAGAAAAAAAGCGCGCCGAGCAGAATCAGTGGAGCGAAAAGATAGTGGGAGCGTTTGACGCGGCAACCAAAACTCAACTAATTATTGAAATGCAATTGCTGAAAGGCAGGCTTCAAAAAGAAGAAGAGGAGCAGAAAGAAGTGATGAAAAAATGGCAGACGCTTATGATCCAAGCGCCGAATATTCCCGATATGTCCGTGCCGGAAGGCGAGAGCGACGCTGACAACAAAGAAGTCAAAGTGTGGGGCGAAATTCCCAAGTTCAGCTTTGTGCCGAAAAGCCATATTGAAATTATGGAAAATTTGGGAATGGTTGATCTGGAAAAGGGGGCGAAAATTTCGGGCTTCCGCGGATACTTTTTGAAAAATGACGCGGTGCTTCTCAACTTCGCGATTTGGCAATTCGTCTCCGACCATTTTAATTTCAAAGGCGATTTTTCGCAGATGATTGTCCCTTCGCTTGTGAGGAGAGAGACACTTGTCGGCACGGGCTATCTGCCGCAAGGAGAGGAAGATATGTATAAAACTCAAGACAATGACTATCTAGCCGGAACGGCGGAAGTATCTACTATGAGCTATTTTGCCGATGAAGTTTTAAACGCAGGCGACCTTCCCAAAAAAGTTCTCGCCTTTTCGCCGAGCTTCCGCCGCGAAGCGGGAAGTCACGGCAAAGACACAAAAGGCATTTTCCGCGTCCACGAATTTTTCAAATTTGAGCAAGTCATACTTTGCGAAGCGAGCCACGAGGAAAGTGTCAAACAGCACGAAGAATTGCTCGGCAACGCCGAAGAAATTATGCAAGCTTTGAAAATCCCTTACCGTGTCGTTGTGAATTGTACGGGCGATCTTGGATTGGGACAAGTCAAGAAATACGACATTGAAGCATGGGTCCCGTCGGAGAATCGCTACAGGGAAACTCATTCCTGCTCATACTTTCACGATTTTCAGACGAGGCGTTTGAATATCCGCTACAAAGATAAGGACGGCAAACTCCGTTTTGCCCATTCTCTCAACAACACAGCCATCGCGACCCCGCGAATTTTAGTTTCTATAATTGAAAATAATCAACAGGAAGACGGAACGATTGCCGTGCCGGAAGTTTTACAGAAATATATGGGGAAAAAGATAATCGCCGAAAGAAAATAGGATTCGGCAGCAATCGGAATATTAAATAAATTTGGATAGGCGTGTTCCGCGAATAACGGAGTTTCGTAATTCACAATAAAAATGATTCGCAACAATCCGACTCTCAAGCCGTCAAAATTAAGGAAACGAAGACGAAAAATATTCGCCACCAAAGCCGTTCTGGTTCTCCTTTTTTTAGTATGCTTCGTTTTATTTTTGTCTTGGCTTTCCAAAATATCTTTGCTTCAAATTGAAAATATTGAAGTTTCAGGCAATTCAACCGTCTCGAAAGATGAAATAATCAATCTGATAAAAATGGAAACATCGGCAAAATATTTAATGCTCTTTTCCAAAAACAGCATATTTTTATACCCGAAGAAATCAATAGAAAAAAAATTGCTGGACGACTTCAAAAAAATTTATAAATTGTCAATAAAATCTAAAGGTCTTAAAACTCTCGTCGTAAATATAGCCGAAAGAAAGCCGAACTCTCTCTGGTGTTTTAGCAAGTCGGAAGACGGGAGTGTCCGTAAAAATGAAAATTCAGGGATGTGTTATTTTTTGGACGAAGAAGGAGTGATTTTCAGCGAGGCTCCGGATTTTTCAGGCGGCGCGTTTCTCCGCTATTACGGACTGCTTGACGGCGTTGAACAGCCGGTCGGACAAATTTATTTGCCGAGCGAAAAATTCAAAGAGGTGTCGCGTTTCGTGAGTTCATTGGAAAATTTAGGCATAAGTCCCGCTGGATTCCGCGCTGAATCGGAGAACAATTATGAGATTTATCTGAAAAACGGCGTTAAAATAATTTTTGACGATAATCAGCCGTTTGACAAAACTCTTGAAAATATAGAATCCATTTTAAGCGAGATTGATTTCAAAGGAGATTATTCGGAAAACAATCCTCTGAAAATAAATTATGTGGATATGCGTTTCGGAAATAAAATTTTTTATAAGACAAAATAAAAAACTTGGCGGAAAACTTAGCGGTGAAACCGCCAAGTTTTCTTTCCCCCCGACAAGGAATCCGGCGAACTCGCACTTGGAAACTAAGTTTCCAAGTGCGACTGATTAATTTGTAATTTCTGTGGGTATCAGATACCCACAGAACATCTTATTTTCCGGAAAATCACAAACACGCTGGATAAAAATGTTTAAAAATTATTTCATTAAAAATTTAATGAAAATTAGAAATTAGAAATTTATCATTCCAACCCCTCCCACTTATCAGGGGAGGAGTCAGTCTCTGTTGTCAATTCTCCCCCTGACAAGGGGGATTAAGGGGGTTGGAATTATAAATTTTTAACTCTTCCTGTTGTTCTTCCGATTATCCACAGTTTTGCGTATGTTTTATTTGCTTTAATAAGGTATAATTTAGCAGTAATTATTGCCCGATTTTATTTGTTGAGCGATCTTAAAGAGTTTGGTTCGGTTTAATTTTATCCATTGTGAAGAAAAAATTTTCAAGTAGAAAAAATACTAGTAGTGTTTTGAGATTGTTTATAGTAATTGTTGCCATCCTCTTTGCGGGGAATTATTCATCGGCGGAAGCTGAAAGTCCGGAGCTTGAGCGCGAGATGGAATACGCCAGCGGTCATTTAGCCTCAATTTCCGAAGAAGCCAGAAGACAGCTTGAATTGATTGACGCTGGAATCCCGCCTCCGCCAGAGACTGCGGCGAGGCAAGCCCGACCTTTGCCGGAGACTTCCAATGAAGCCGTTCCGCAGTCGGAAGCCGTTCGCGAAGCCGGTCAATTTTTCTCATTCGGCATATTTGAAAAATTCATATCTAATTTTACAAATCAAACCGCCGGCATCGCTTCTCTGTATAAATCAGTCATCTCATCAGTCGCTGTCATTTCCAACCAAACCGCTAGCATTGCTTCTTCATACGCGTCCGCCGTCGCAGATTTTTTTGAGAATACTCTAACTGTCGGCAAGTCTTCTCTTGAGCGAAACATTGCCACTGTCAGACAGACCAATAAAAAAGTCAGCGTTAATTTTACAAATCAAACCGCCGGCATCGCTTCCTTCACTTCATCCCTCATAACTCCGATAACCGATTTTGTCACCAATTTTTTTACCGGCGGGAAATCTTCCGAACCTGAAACAATCATCCCGCTTAAACAATCCGACAGCAAGACAACATCATTTTCAAATGAGGAAACTCTTTTCGTCACGGACTCAACATCCGGCTTGGACAATATTGAGCTGCCCGCTTTGTCAATCGCCGACTCACCTTCGCCCGAATCTCCCGCCTCCCCGCCCACAGCGCCTGAGCGTAGTGATGGCGGGCGCGGCAACCTAACGCCCGCAACCTACAGCCTAAAACCCGACATCACCAGAAGGGAAGTCCTGGACATGATTCAACAATCCGACATCGGCAACCAAACTTTAATAGGCGCTTTAAGCGTGGCAGCCAAAGAGAACTCTTTGACCGTCAATCAGTCAATTTCCAATCTGGAAAACAAAATATCAATCATTCAATCCAACAGCATCAGGCAGCTGGACAAACCGGCCTCTTTTGTCTCGCGAACGGACTCGGACATTAAAAACCTGAGTGGAACGACTATCGTCGACTCCACAATCACAAGCTCATCTTTCTCCGGCACCACGGGAACATTTACCGGCACTTTCTCCGGAACAACGGGAACATTTTCCGGCAACCTCACAGTCAGCTCTCAGCTCACTGTTGCCGGCACAGCCACTTCTACCGTAGCGGGAGATACAAACTTTGATTCCGGCACTCTCTACATTGATTCCATAAACAACCAAGTCGGCATCGGCACCACTTCGCCTTACGCTAAGCTGTCAGTGGTCGGCCCAGTCGTGGCCGAATATTTTTACGCCACTTCCTCCACCGCCACTTCCACTTTTAGCGGGCAATTGGTTTCCGGATTCGCTCCGACCTTGACGCACAGTTTCGGCTCTTGGAGCGTGGGCGCGGCGGGGGCCAATCCTTTGGGAGCCAGTTTTATAATCAATCCTTCCTCGGCCGCCTCCGACTCCAACTTGTTATCTCTTTCCGTCAACGGCTCGGCCAAGTTTTTGGTTGACGCCGAAGGCGATATTTTTGCCAATGGAGTTACGGTCGTCGGCGGCACGACTCTTTCCACCACTACCGCGGCCACTTTCACGGTGGAAAATAACACCGTCTTGGGCGACTCCACCACCACCGACATTACTTACTTCAATTCCCGCATCGCCGACAGCCTTATTCCCACGGCCGACAATGCTTTAGATTTGGGCGACTCCGCCAACTGGCTCCGCTGGCGAACCGGCTACTTCGGAACTTCCGTCGGCATCGGCGGAACCGCCACTTCCACCGGCTCTCAATTAACGACATCGGGCGCTTATCTTATAGATTCCAACAACACACTCTCTATCAACACCACAAACAACAAAGCCGTCTCTTTTGGAACAGGCAATGTTTCTCTTCCTTACGCCTCTTCCACCGCTCTCACTATTTCCGGCAATTCTTACTTGGGAACGGTGTCGTCGGGCGCTTGGAATGGAACGGCCATTGGCGACGCTTACATAGATGACAACATCACTCTCACCAACCTGACTCAAATAACCAATCGTGCCATCACCGACACCACCGGCACCTTGACCGTCACCCGAGGCGGCACGGGCCAGACTTCCTTCGGCCAAGGCTGGCTCAACTCGGACGGAACGACTCTCTCCGCCTCCACTTCGCCCACCGTTAGTTACCTCACTGCCACCAGCACCACCGCCACCAGCACCTTTGCGGGTCGGATAAACACTTCCGGCATTACTGGCGGTTACGCCATAGACGGCAGTCTTGTTCTACAAGCTAGCTCCACTAATAATTCCACTTTGATTGGAATTGGTGCTGGCACCGGGTTGTTCTTCGATGGTATGCAAAATACTGCTATTGGTTATCAAGCATTAAACGTCACGACATCAAGCGACCAAAACACTGCTGTCGGTTACAAGGCATTATTTTCCAACAGTGGAGGATTGCAAAACACCGCAGTGGGGAGAATGGCTTTAAACGCCAATAATGAGGGCAGCCAAAATACTGCTTTTGGCACGGATTCTCTTTTTTCAAACACTGATGGTTATAACAACTCCGCTTATGGTTTTAGCGCCCTCTACTCCAACACCACAGGGATAAGAAACGTCGCATTGGGTTTTCAGGCAGGCGACAACATTACCACCGGTTCAAGTAATATTATTCTCGGCTATAACATAGACGCTCCCTCCGCCACCGCTTCCAACCAGTTAAATATCGGCAACATCATTTTCGGTACTGGCATAGATGGCACGGGTTCAACATTAAGCTCTGGCAACATCGGCATCGGGACGACTTCGCCTTACGCCAAGCTATCGGTGGTGGGGGAAACAGTATCTTCATATTTTACAGCCACCTCCACCACCGCCACTTCCACTTTCGCCGGCGGAATGTCTGTCGCCGGTTCATCGGGATTGACGGTTTTGCAGAATGGAAATGTGGGGGTGGGCGCCACTTCGCCCGGGGCTAAGCTGGACATCTCCGCGGGTAATTTGGATTTAGATAATACCACTAACGCTAATCAGTTTGGGGTAATCTCTAAAAACGGAACGAGGTTTATTCACAATTTTAACTATGGAAATAATGGGACGGTAACGACTGACGGCTACAATACTTTTGTCGGAGAAGGCGCCGGAAATTTAACAATGGGTAGCACGGCTGTATCAACAACTGAAAGTTCCTACAATACGGCTATAGGCAATGGAGCCTTGCAAGCCAACACCACAGGCTACTACAACACCGCCAATGGTACATATTCCCTCTACTACAACACCACAGGCTACAACAACACCGCCAATGGTCTGCGATCCCTCTACTCCAACACCACAGGCTTCCAAAACACCGCCAATGGTGTGGATTCCCTCTACTCCAACACCACAGGCGACTCCAACACCGCCAATGGTATGTATTCCCTCTACGCCAACACCACAGGCGACTACAACACCGCCAATGGTTATCGATCCCTCTACTCCAACACCACAGGCAGTAACAACACCGCCAATGGTACATATTCCCTCTACTACAACACCACAGGCTACTACAACACCGCCAATGGTGTGAGTTCCCTCTCCTCCAACACCACAGGCAACCAAAACACCGCCAATGGTTATTATTCCCTCTTCTACAACACCACAGGCAGTAACAACACCGCCAATGGTATCTATTCCGGTTACAATCCTTCCAACGACATAGCTCAATATCGCATTACCACCGACACAAATATGACTTTACTGGGTTATGGAGCGACAAAAAACAACGCTTCTGAGCTTGATAACGGCATAGCGATTGGGGCGGGAGCGCAGGTCTTGGCAAGCAATCAGGTGGTATTGGGGAATGACAGCATTACGACGACGTTGCTGAAAGGGAATGTCGGCATCGGCACCACTTCGCCTTACGCCAAGCTGTCGGTGGTGGGGGAAACGGTTTCCTCTTACTTTACCGCCACCTCCACCACCGCCACTTCCACTTTTCCATATTTATCCGTCACCACTAATTCCAACCTCGGCACAGTTGTCGGCGGAGTCTGGCAAGGCACGGCAATCGGCTCCACTTACGGCGGCACGGGCATTAACTCCTCCGCTCTCACCGGCATCGCCCAGATTGTAGCCGGAACTTGGTCGGCTTCCTCCACGCTCTCCACCGCTTTCGGCGGAACGGGCTGGAACAATATCGCTTCCGGTTATGCCATTTTTGGCAACGGAGCCGGAGCTTTGGCCACCAGCTCGTCTTTCTATTGGGATAATAATAATTCCCGATTGGGTATCGGGACGACGACGCCAGACTCCAAGTTGACCGTCTTTAATAACGCCGACGATTCCGCCATAGAATTTTCTTCCGCCTCCGGCTCAACCTACAAATGGACGATGGGTCTGGATTATTCCGACGCCGGCAAATTCAAAATCGCTTCCTCCACCGCCCTCGGCTCCATAGACAGATTCACCATAGACGGCAACGGCTATGTCGGCATCGGGACAAGCACGCCCGCCAGACGACTTGATGTGGCTGATTCCGGCAACAACAATCCGCAGTTAAGGCTTTCCCGAGAAACCAATATCTACACTGACTTAAGTGTGGCGCAAACGACCGGGGATTTGTCCCTTAGTCTTTACGGAACGAATGCCGACGATATTTCCTTGTTTATGCCTGACGGTAGCACTGGCGCCAATTTGTGGGTTTGCGAAGGAGCGGCTTGTCCGAATGGAATAAGCTTTACCGGCGGAGGTAACTTGTTTGTGGAAGGCGTTATAAAATACGCCACCAGCACGACGCCCAAAACCAGAAGAAGCATAATTCTGACGGCCGCCGGCGCTATCGTCCCGACTGCGAGCGGTGCCGCCAAAACGCAGGTGGACGGCAATCATAGTTATTATGTTTTGGATTTTGACGCTTCCTCCGACGAAGCCGCTTATTGGCAATGGACGATGCCCGATTCTTACGATAACGGCGTGATAGATGTTACTTATTATTGGGAAGCTGGAGCGACTTCGGGCGATGTAGTCTGGTGTTTCCAATCCACTGGAATTGGTGCCAATAATTCCGAAGACATAGACCCTAGTTTTGCCTCTTGGCCCTCGGAATGCGCCACTGATACCGCCCAAGCCAACGCCAACGATCTGGCTTTAATTACAGAGACTGCCACTTCTTCTCGTATGACTACTGGTGAATACAGTATATTCAAAATATTCCGAGACGCCGATGTGGCTGGAGACACGATGACCGGCGACGCCAGGCTGGTTAAAGTTAAAATAGAATACGGCGTGGCGACGGAGTCGGATTAAAAAGGAAGGTGTTAGTGATTAGGTTTTAGGTGATAGGTTAAAAATAATATGATAAAATCACATAAAGATTTGAAAACTAAAAATCATGATTGAACAAGCAACTACAACCAAAATAGCGTTTTTCCGCAAAAAGGAAATAAGAAAAATTATTTATCATAATGAATGGTGGTTTTCAGTCGTTGATATAATCGCGGCGTTGACAGACAGCGCTCAACCAAGTAAATATTGGACAGCGATGAAGGCCAGAGTAAGCAACGAGGAAGAATTTCAGTTATCTACAATTTGTAGACAACTGAAACTGGAGTCTTCCGACGGCAAAAAATATGAAACAGACTGCGCCAACACAGAAGGTATTTTTCGCATCATCCAATCCATTCCTTCTCCGAAAGCCGAGCCGTTCAAGCGCTGGCTGGCAAAAGTCGGTTATGAAAGAGTGCAAGAGATAGAAGACCCCGAACTGGCGACCAAGAGAACAAGAGCTTTGTATAAAGCCAAAAGTTACAGCGAAGATTGGATAGAAAAAAGAATGAGAGGCATTGTCGTCCGAGAAACCTTAACTGATGAATGGAATAAAAGAGGAGTAAAAGAGCAAAGAGAATACGCCATATTGACTGCCGAAATTTCCAAAGCGGCTTTTGGAATGACGCCGAGCGAGTATAAAAAGTTTAAAGGACTGAACAGAGAAAATTTGCGCGACCATATGAATGATTTGGAGTTGATTTTCAGTATGCTGGGCGAGGCTTCCACGACGGAAATTGCGATAAATAAAAATGCCGACGGTTTTGAAGAAAACAAAAAGGTCGCCAAGCAAGGCGGCGATGTGTCCGGCAAGGCGCGGAAAGATTTGGAGCAAAAAAGCGGCAAGAAAGTTTCCGCAAGGAGGAATTATTTGCGAAATTCGGAAAATTTTGAAAAATTAAGGGGCTAGGTTTTAGGGGTTAGGGAAAAATTAGGTGTTAGGTTTAAAATAATATGATAAAATCACATAAAGATTTGACAGTCTGGCAAAAAGCGATGGATTTGGTTGTGGCAATTTATGAATTGACCGAAAAATTTCCCAAAACCGAAATTTACGGGCTAGTTTCCCAAATGAGAAGAGCCGCAATATCAATTCCATCAAACATAGCGGAAGGCAAATTAAGAGGCACAAGAAAAAATTATCGCCACTTTATTTTAATCGCCATGGGTTCAGGAGGGGAGTTGGAAACACAAACAGAGGTGGCGAAAAGATTGCCTTTTGGAAATAATTTAGACTATCAGAAAACAGACCGACTACTGGAAGAAATTATGAAAATGTTAAATTCTTTATCCCATAACCTAAAACCTATAAACTAACAACTAAAACCTATGCTTAACTTCATCAAATACAACAACAGTTTCGTTATAATCTTGGGCCTTATTTTCGCCTCGGCGGCGGGAGCGCTAGCCAACGAGACATCCAGAGAAGCCATTGTCGGCAAGACGATAGTAACAAGGATAGGGATGGACAACACCCGCATAATTTCGGCCGACCTGGAAAATTTTGAAATGGGACTGAAAATAAAAAGTGTGAAAGAAGATGACAAGTTTTACTATGTCAATTTTGATTATAACGCCATAGATGCCAAAGACGGCGTCTGGCAAACCGTTAAAAAGGAAAAAAATATCAATGTGTCCAAAATCAGGCTGGGAGATATGGACTTGGGCCTTTATCTGGCGGAAGAGTTGAAACAATTGACGGAACGCGAGATGGCCTATATGAAGGAAGTGCAAGGCATTGAGAAAAACAAGGGAGCGCAAAAGCAGGTGGAATCCGTGGAATACACCGGCTTAAAGGGCTTGGTGTTTAACGACGAAACCAAAGAGATTGCCGGCTACAATCCGGTCAAAAATGAAAAAGAAAATCAAAAGGCGGAAGTTGTCGGCGTGTTTAATCCTTCGTCTGGAGAAGAAGATGAAGAAAACGGTCAAACAATCGATGAAGGCGAAGGAAAAATCAGTCCCCAAGTGACGGTGGTGAAAGAAGTCATAAGCAAGGAAACCATTATGCAGATGGTCAAAGAAGCTCTGGCGAAAGAGAAGGGAAGCGTCAATATCTCAACCGCGCTGGCGACATCAACCGCATCATCAACGGAGGATGCCATTTCTTCCGCGTCTTCAGCCACCATTTCTTCATCTTCGTCATCCTCATCCTCGGTTTCCAGCGGCGGAAGCGGTCAAGCTGAAAGCGTGCCCGCCGGCGGTAGTTCAAGTTCAAGCTCGGAACAATCATCATCATCCGAGTCATCATCAAGCTTGTCCGCCGAAGAGGCGGGCTCGTCCAGTTCATCTTCGTCAGAAGCCGTTTCCTCATCTTCATCCGCTGAATCTTCATCCCAGTCTTCGTCAGAGACTTCGGCGGGGCAAGCAAGTTCCAGTAGCCTGCCCGCCGAAGAGGCGGGTTCATCAAGTTATCAAGTTGAAAGTTCATCAAGTTCATCAAGTTCATCAAGCTCGTCCAGCGAGGCAAGCTCGTTTTCCGCTGAATCTTCATCCCAGTCTTCGTCAGAAACTGTAGCAAGTTCATCAAGTTCCAGTGAAAGCTCATCAAGTCAACCCGTCGAGTAATCTGTCAAATCCACTTGGAGGCGAAGCCTCCAAGTTCCAAGTTTTCTTTCCCTTCTGTGGGTATCTTATACCCACAGAACATCTTATTTTCCGGAAAATCACAAACACGCCGGATAAAAAGGTTTAAAAATTATTTCATCCAACCCATCCCACCTTTCCCTTATCATGGGAGGGGTCAGATTGTCGGTTTTTCCCCCTGGCAAGGGGGATTAAGGGGGGTTGGAAACCGCGATTGATCTTGTTGCAAAATATTTATATTTATGTATTATAAACATAAAATATAAATATAATAAAAAATATGAAATCCGTAATTTTCACAAACAATCTGTCTTCCGACCTTATGCGATGGATGGGAAAATACTCCGCCAGTCAAAAAATAACCAGGCGGGCTGTTTTAGAAAAAGCCTTGACTGAATTTCGCAAGTCAGTTCGCAGAAAAGAATACGCCGATTCTTTTAAAAGAGCGTCTTTAGATATGGATATGAAAAATATGGCGGAAGACGGTATGGATGATTATTTTGAACAGTTGACCTGTCTTGAACGATAAATATGCTTCAAAAAGAAATTTACTTGGTCAATCTTGACCCCATAAAAGGCAAAGAACAAAGGGGCAAAAGGCCTGCGGTTATCATTTCCGGAAACGCGATGAATAAAAATCTGGGCGTTTTTATTATTTGTCCGATTTCAAGCAAGATTAAAAATTATGCCGGCTGCGTGAAGGTTTCCAAAAATAAAACCAATAAATTAAGCGAAGATTCGGAAATTATAACTTTCCAAATACGCGCCATAGCGAAAGAGAGGATGATTAAAAAAATAGGAGAAATTACAAGCGAACAACTGAAAGAGATTCTTTATTCATTGAATGAAATCTTTTATTATTGAAAACAACCCCCTCAATCCCCCTTATCAGGGGGGTGGAATTTGAATGGGTTTTGAAATATATGAATTATATTTATTACAATAAAAATCTTACGGAAAAAGCCAAAGAAAATCGTATGAATCCGACAGTGCCGGAAAAAATTATGTGGAAAATTTTGCGCGGTAAACAATTGGGAGATTATAAATTTATACGGCAAAAACCAATTGACAATTTTATTATTGATTTTTATTGTTCCGAATTATTGCTGGCCATTGAAATTGATGGAGATTCTCACGCTTTCCAAGATGATTATGACGCATTTAGAACTAAAAAACTTAATGCTTTTGGAATAAAAGTCATTCGCTATTCCAATAGCGAAATAATTGTCAGTATTGATGGGGTCTATGAAGATTTGAAAAATAAAATCAATAAAATGATCAGTATTATCTCTCCCCCTGATAAGGGGGACATACTGGGGTTGGTTTGAATTTGTCAGAAAAAAACAACCCCTCCCAGCCTCCCCTTATCAGGGGAGGAGTAAGTTTCGGATGTCAGCTTTCCCCCTGATAAGGGATTAAGGGGGTTTGCTCTCCCCTCGACAAGGGGAATAAGTCAGACTCAGCATCAATCTCCCCCTGATAAGGGGGACTAAGGGGGTTTGAATTTAGACTCTTGTCAATTTCATTTTTTTGACCTCGTGGACTTTTCCTCCGAAGGAGTATTCGCCTCAGACGGAATAAACTTGACAGACTTTTAATTGTCCTAAATTATCCCCACCCTTGAATTACCTCCCTCTGCATTTTTCTGATATAATTTTTTTATGTCTTTCATATTTCCCAATCTCCGAAAAATAAAAAACTTTTCCTTTTTCGTTTTGGCGATAATCCTCGCGTTGGGAGTATTGTCTCAATCAACCTCCGCCAAGCCAAAAACGACATCGGATGTAGCTTTTGGCTCTGACAAAAACCTACCACCTACCACCTACCACCTACCACCTTCTGATTCCGACTACTTCTACTCCAAGACAAGCAACGGCATCTCCGCTTATTTGGGCAAGAAGGGTTCCAATGTCCCCACAGTCAGATATCAGAAAAATGAGCATTTCCTGGAATTCTCAATGAGTGGAATTTCTTTATCAAACCAAATTCCCAATTCCTACAACCTACAACCTACAACCTACAACCTAATCCCTATCTCCTCCACCACGGCCGTTTCTCTGGAAACCAACAGCAAAGAACCGAATACGCCGACTCTTTTCTATCGCAACATCGCGGAAGACGTTGACGCGGCCTACAAGATAACAAACTTGCCGTTTCAAGTGAAAGAAGAAATAGTGTTGAAGAAGGTTTTAGGTTCTAGTGAATTAGGTTCTAGTGAATTAAAACCTAACCCCTATAACCTAAAACCTATAACCTTCCTGTTCTCCGCCGAGACTTCCGCCATACCGATTAAACAACCGGACGGTTCAATCAACTTCTACGACAATCAAAACAATTATCTTTTTCAGATAGACAAGCCGTTTATGATAGACGGGAGCGGAACGGTTTCAAACGAGGTGAGCATTGAAATTGTTCCAGTAGAAAGTTCATCAAATCCATCAAGTTATAAAGTCAAGAAAAATTTCCAATTTCCAATTTCTAATAAAATCCAAAAATCCAATGACCAATTATTTAAGCAATTCAATAAATTATTCCCAACTTGGAATTTTAAAAATTGGGATTTATTTAGAAATTATAATTTAGAAATTAGAAATTCCACCCCTCAATCTTACCAACTCACCCTCTCCGCTTCCTCCGACTGGCTCAACGATCCGTCTCGCATCTATCCCATTATCATAGACCCAACCATCACTCACAACGCCGACGCCAACTTCTTGGGAGAAAAGAACAGAATCGCCGACGCTGATTCAACCTCTTCCACCCAGTTGGAATCCAGCTACCCAGAAGCCACCCTTGACCCTTACACCGTCCTCTTGCTCCACTTTAACGAAGCCAACGGCGCCACCTCCGGCATCAAAGACTACGCTTCCACCACCAGAGTTATCACGGCCAATGGCAACGCCAGCACCACCAGTTATGTTACCCAGCTCGGTTTGGGCAACTCGGCGGCGTTTGACGGCGCGGGGGATTATTTGAGCACACTAGACGATGCCTCCTTGGATTTTGCCGCGGCGGACAACTTCTCCGTTGATTTTTGGTTTAGACATGCCGCCATTGCCACCAATCCGGATTATGCCATTACCAAAGCTGACACCACCACTGGCGGATATAAGATTTATATGGACGCCAGCGGCGATATGTGTTTTGATATTGACGATGACGCAACATGGACGCCCGATGATTCGGCTTGCACCTCGGCCGTTGATTATGATAATGACGCTTGGCACCATGTTGCGGCCGTAAAAACAGGAACAACAAAAATCGAACTGTTTGTGGACGGAGTATTGGTAGCCGGCGATTCTGCCATTGCTTCAACCGGCACCTTGGCCAATACCAACGGTTTTTATGTCGGAATGGACAGAGACGGATCGTCTAATGGATGGGAAGGTTATATTGATGAGGCGAGAGTTGTTAAAGGCCGCGCTCTTACCCCCGAAGAAATCAAAGCCGCGGCGAGTCGCCGGCCATCCGCCGTCTATACTTCGCCAGTCTTGGACGCCACCGCCAGCGGCTTATCGTGGGACACTCTCAACTGGACGGAAGGCGGAGTGAACACTGGCGATGGGGAACAACCATACAATACCAATTCTCTGGTCGCCCAATGGAACTTCAATGACACTTCGGGCACGACGCTCACCGCTTCTTCCTCCGGCTCCTGCACCACCGCCTGCAACGGCACCCTCACCAATTTCGCCTACACCGCCTCCCAAGACCAAGCCACCACGACCACCGGCTGGACCGCCAACAACAAAAAATGGGGCGCGGGGGCGCTGATGATGGAAAGCGCCGCTTCGGCCGATTATGTTTCAGTCACCGACCCCGCTTCAAATGTTTTAGACCCCAATTCAGCCGATTTAACAATTGAAACTTGGATAAAAACTTCCGACACTTCCGCCGAAATTTTTTCCAACAACAACGCTAACGGGACGGCCTGTACAAATAACGGGTATTATTTGGGTATAGACGCCAGTGGCTATCCGGTTTTTTATCTTGACACAAATGGCGCGACAGCCGGGTGCGACGCTTCCACAACCAGTCAATTTAAAATCAATGATGGCAATTGGCATAACATAGCAGTTTCTGTAACTAGAGGAACTTCGGCTGTTATTTATGTAGACGGAAAAGCGGCTAACTCTGACACATCCGTCACTTCCTATTCTACTATCACCGTTACCGGCAATGTTTATTTTGGAGGGTCGGCCGGAGGGTTGGATGCGATTGCAGATTCAACTAGATTCTACTCCCGCGCCTTGTCCGCCGCAGAAATCCTCTCCAACTACAACGCCGGAAACATAGAATTTCAGACCAGGACCGGCGCCACCAGCGACCCCAACGACGGCTCGTGGGAAGCCTGGAAGCCGACAACGGGAGAGACGCAACTCCTCTCAATGGACAGCGACGCGGTTAATTGGCATTCCGATATTATGGCCAGCACCACCATCGCCACTTCCACCGACACTGTGATTAAAGCGGAAGGAACGGGGAGTTTAAAAATAAAAATGGGAATGGCGAGCACCACTGCCAACACCGTCGCCCTTTGGCACTTTGAGGAAACAGGCACAAGCACCGGAACTTATCTCTACGACGAAACGGCCAATAACAACGACGCCACGACGACCGGCACAACGGTGGTTGACGGCATCTTCGGCAAGGCCAGGAGGTTTAACGGGACGAGTGATTATGTGGAAGTTTCAAATGAAAATAGTTTTGATTTTACGACTGGTGGTTTTACTCTTGGGTCTTGGATTAATCTATCTTATACAAATGGGACGGGGAAAATAATAATGGCAAAATATTGCGACGCCGCCTGTGCTGAATTGTCATATCGTTTCCAAGTTAATGGATCCAATCAGTTGGAAATACTTGTTTCCGATGTTCCGGGGTCTAATTATATACTTAAATATACAACCCAAGCTTTAATTCCGGGACAATGGTATTATGCAATCGCTACTTACAATGGAGGAACAACAGCGGCGGCATTTAAACTTTATTTAAACGGCTTAGAAATAACTAATGTGGGAACTGGTGGCGCGGGAACTTATACTAGTATGGGAAACATTGCTCAACCGTTAAGAATAGGCGCCGCAAAATCTTCAGGGTCAATAGCGTATTATTTCCCTGGGATAATAGATGAGCCTTTTGTGTCTACTCGTATTTTATCCCCCGACGAGATCGCCGAGACTTACCGGATGGGGGCGAATCGTCATTTGACGAGGCAAGTTTCGTCAACTGATTTATCGGGAGCGAACAAACTGCCGTTTTATGTCGCCGCCGATAGGACGGGAACATATCTGGAGGCGATGATAGGCGAAAGCGACTACGCCAACTACGAACTGGCCAGTAGCACCCTCGCCCTTTCCACCGCCACCGTCCTCTACATCAAAGGCGACGAAATCGCCTCTTCCACGAGCATCAAAGATTCCAGTTTTTCCGGCAAGGCAATTACTGCCAACGGAGACGCTAAAATAGCGGGCGGGGGTAAGATTGGGAATAGCGTGTATTTTGACGGCGCGGGGGATTATTTGACAATTCCCGATAGTGATGATTGGAACATAGGAGGAGGGGATTTTGCTATTGACTTTTGGGTTAGACTAACATCTTTTGCATCCGAAAATGGACTCTTAATGCAATTTACTGACACAGGAAACTTTATGAGAGTTTTTTATTATTCTGATGGAATTTTGCAATATAACGTATGGAGTGGCGGTGGAAACAATAGTAATGTTTTAAAAACTACATCCGCATTGTCGCTCGGAGTATGGACTCATGTAGCTTTAGTAAAAAGCGGAACTGCCACTACGTGGTATATTAACGGGCAATCATCTGGAAGTAAGGTAATGACTTATGATTGGGGAAATTATACAGAAACATTACAAATTGGAAGACAGGAGAATGAACTTAGCGCATTTTATTATTTGACCGGCTACCTCGATGAACTCCGCATCATCAAAGGCACCGCCTTAACCCCCGACCAGATCCGCCAGGCTTATGAATACGGTTTGCGTTCTCATCCTATTACCATAGACTTCGGCGCCACTCTCCAAACATCCGACCTAATTTCTTCCGCCACCGACTACAACTTCTCTTTGACTGCCACCACTTCGGGATTGTCGGCCACGACCTCTGGTCTCTATCTCGGCGATAAAATAATCATCAAAGAAAATCTAGGCGGCACGGAATACACCGCCCAAGGGACGGTCAACGCCATCAACGCCAACACCGGAGCCATCACCGTCCCGTCTTGGGACTCCGGCTCCACCTTCCCTTCAGGCAATGGCTACTCGCCGGCCGCCACCGTCTTCAAGTGGCAAAGAGAATACTTTGACCTCACTGGCTCGCTCTCCACCCATCGGGACGCCGTTACCAACCTGACTTTGCGTCCCACCAACGGCGCCAGTGGCCGAACTATCTACCTAGACGACTTCCGCTACAACACCAACTACCTGACCGCTTCTTCCTCTTCCGCCATTACTTCCTCCAATAACCGCTATCTCCAATACCGGACAATTTTCACCTCCACCGACACCTATGTCTCGCCATTCCTTTCGGCGTTATCAACCCTCTACACCTCGCTAGCCGCGATGTTTCCGCCAGTGATAGGAATAAGCGGAGGAGGGTTCCTAAGTTTCTAAATCACCAAACGACATCCGCACTATTCTGTGGGTATCAGATACCCACAGAATAGTGCGGAATAGTGCGAGAGATTTTGAAAACATCCTGTGGGTATCTGATACCCACAGGATACACAGAATGCTTTGAATTACGAAACTCTCGTTTTCCGTCTTTGCGAGTCGGTATTCCGACGTGGCAATCCAGAACTTGTCGCGCATAATCCTAGTTTGCTTCGCTCTGCTCGCAAAGATAATGCGGTAATATGATAGTTCCGTAATTCAAAGCATAATAATATTCTGTGGGTATCTGATACCCACAGAATCACGGAAAAACACCGTCCTAAATTTTGAAATCAAATCCTGTGGGTATCAGATACCCACAGGATTTAATTACATGAGTGTGTGTTCATATTTCACCTAAAGTGTTATTATATTCCAGTATGAGAAAAGAACCGTTCACCGTAGATTCAATCGTGCATGTGATAAAGAGGGGAAGCCGTGGAACTAATATTGTCATGGATGATTCAGATCGTTGGCGTTTCGTCTTAATGCTCCGTCATTTTAATGATGAATATGTTTCAGAAAATTGGTTTCGCGATCTTATGGATGAAAAATTGGCGGACACCCTTCATCGACCAAGCGGATGGTCAAAGCAAAAAAAGATTGTGAATATTTTATGCTATTGTTTGCTAGATAATCACTTTCATCTTCTGCTTCAGGAAATACAAGATGGCGGAATCGCGAAGTTTATGCAAAAACTTGGGATAGGAATGACGAATAGTTTTAATCAAAAATATAAAGAGCGAGGGAGTTTGTTTCAAGGGGCTTACAGGTCAAGGACGGTGGAGGACGATGTTTACTTTAGATATGTCAGCTCTTATATACAAGTGAAGAATTCTTTCGAGCTTTATCCAGGAGGAATTAAAAACGCTTCCGTTGATTTCAATAAAGCTTACAATTGGGCCGCAAATTATCCTTACTGCAGTTTGGGGAATTACGCAGGTCTTAGAGAATCGCCTCTGATTGATAGAAAACTGCTTAGCGAAATATTTACGCCGAGTGAATATAAAGATTATTCAAAAGATTTTATAGATGGCTATTTATCCAAACTTGAGGGTAAAAGTGAATATAATGACGAAGATGAAATTTTATCGTCAGTCGGTTAGTCGGATTTGAATAAAAATTTAAAGATACTCTAGATACTCTAGATACTCTAGATACTCTAGATACTCTAGATACTCTGTTCAGACGATTCCGTGAATTCTGTGGGTATCAGATACCCACAGAATGGTGTGAGCTAACGATATTATTAACGATTTTATTTGCGTCTGTGGGTATCTGATACCCACAGAACCACCACAGACCTCACGGACGCACAGATACGGATAAATTCAAACCTCTGCTTTGTTAGGCGATAACCGCTAAAAACTAATAGCGAAATATATCCAATGTTAACCACTCGGACAAAATAATAAATTATGTTAGATTAAGAAAATGGTTAAAGGGTTTTGGAAAAAAATTGGCAATCTTGACCGGCCTCTTGGCCGGCCGTTTTTCGCGCTGGCGCCGATGGCGGATGTGACGGATGCGGCTTTCAGACAGATAATCGCCAAATATAGCCGGCACGGGAAGAAGGAGGGTGGTCCCGATGCGTTCTGGACAGAATTCGTATCGGCGGATGGTTTGGCTTCTAAAGGCAGAGAAAAACTTTTGATAGATTTGAAATATTCGGAAAATGAGCGGCCGATTGTCGCCCAGCTTTTCGGGGCGCGACCGGACAATATGCAAGAGGCGGCGAAAATTGTCGTCGACCTCGGTTTTGACGGAATTGATATAAATATGGGCTGTCCCGACAGGGCGATAGAAAAACAAGGCGCCGGAGCGGCACTTATGAAAAATCCGGAGCTTGCCCGAGAAATTATACGGGCGGCAATTGAAGGAGCTCCTAATTTGCCTGTTTCTGTAAAGACGAGAATTGGTTACAACAAAGATGAAATAGACTCGTGGATACCGGAGCTTATAAAAGAAGATATTTCAGCGCTTACAATTCACGCTAGGACAAGGAAGGAATTGTCCAAAGCTCCGGCCAAGTGGGAGAAAGTAGGGAAAGTCGCGGAGCTCATAAAGAATAGCGGCAGAGAAATTCTAGTGATAGGGAATGGCGATGTTTCAGATTTGAAAGATGGAATAATTAAAGCTGAAGAATCCGGTGCGGACGGCGTAATGGTCGGTCGGGCGATTTTCGGCAATCCGTGGCTTTTTGACGCGGGCAAAAAATCGGGAGATATTTCAATAAAAGATAAATTGCGGGTAATGGTTGAGCACACGAAACTTTTTGAAAAACTTTTCGGCAAGGCAAAAAATTTCGCCATCATGAAGAAACATTATAAAGCCTATGCGCACGGCTTTGACGGAGTGAAAGAGTTAAGGATAAAACTTATGGAAGCCACAAACGCCAAAGAAGTCGCCAGAATGGTTTCAAACTTTTTGAAATCAGCTAAATTTGACATAAATTAGAATTTATTTTGTATTATTTAACGCTATTGACAATATTTTTCATTCTGATAGTTTTACTGGCAGATTCGTCGGAACAAAGTTCCGAACTGAAAACCTAATCTGGTCCGCTTTGTGTCCGCCAAGTGTGGATTAAGCGGGTCAGATTAGGCCAACGGTAATTAGTTCTCTGAAAATATGACGAGCTTGGAGGTGCCCGATTGAGGTATATTTTATTTATAATAACTTATACTAGCAGTCCAAGCTCGTCGGCAAATACTTGATTTGACCGAGGCTAAAGTGATAAAAGCTTCGTTACAATTCATTAATTACTCTCCGTTTAGTTTATAAAAAATACGGAGCAAATTTATGGAATTGTAACAAACAGTACGATTGGATTTAGACTTTCAAAAGTCAAAAATCTCCCGAGCCTGTGAGTGTTTTATCCACATCTTTATTGGGTGAGGATGAAATTACTCAACACTTTAGCCAAGGCAAATCAATAATGCACCATTTCCTCAACCTCTTTTTGTAAAATGAAAGGGTAGGGAATGGGAGCTTAAACCCTCTATCGTGATGAATATATCCCTGCTATTATAAGGCTCGGGGACAATTCATTCGTTAGAGGGTTTTTCTTTTTTAAAAAACGCGCCGTCTGCTATAATGTTTTAATGAATGAAATCGCGCTTTACAGAAAATATCGCCCGCAGAATTTTAAGGATGTTCTCGGGCAAGAGAATATCGTAAAAGTTTTGGAAGGTTCAATCGCGCTTGGCAATATTTCGCATAGCTATCTTTTCGCCGGTTCGCGCGGGACGGGGAAGACTAGTATCGCCAGAATTTTCGCCAAGGCGATCGGATGCAGTGATAATGACCTTTATGAAATTGACGCCGCTTCCAACAGGGGGATAGACGACATCCGCGAGCTTCGCGAAGCGGTGAACACTCTGCCTTTTGAATCTCCTTACAAAGTTTACATAATTGACGAGGTTCATATGCTAACCAAAGAAGCTTTTAACGCGCTTCTGAAAACCCTGGAAGAGCCGCCCAAACATATCGTTTTTATATTAGCCACCACTGAAATAGAAAAATTGCCGGAAACCATCGTCTCCCGCTGCCAAGTTTTTTCATTTAAAAAGCCGTCTCAAAAAATATTGAAGGAGCTTGTTTTAAATTTGGCTAAAAAAGAAGGCTTTAAGATTGAGTCTTCTTCCGCCGACCTTATCGCTATCCTCGGCGACGGGTCGTTCAGGGATACGCAAGGAATACTTCAGAAAATCTTGAGCTTTTCCAAAGACAAGAAAATTTCGGCTGAAGAAGTTGAGCAAGTCGCCGGCGCGCCTAGAGCGAGCCTAGTCAACGATTTTATTAAATCAATTGATGACAAGGATTTGCCTCGCGGACTTGAAGCGATAAAATCCGCCGTTTCAAATAATATTGATATGCCCGTTTATTTGAAGCTTGTACTCCGCAAGATGAGAGCGATTCTTCTTCTCAAATACGCCAAAAATATGGAAAGCTCAATCAAAGAAGAATACTCGGAAGAAGATTTTAGTTTCCTCAAAGAATTAAGCACCAAAAAAGAATCAAACATCAATTCAAAGACGCTTTTTGAAATGCTCACTGCTTACGACGCTGTCGCCCGAGCCAACATCCCCGAGCTTCCGCTTGAGCTCGCGCTGATTAAAATCTGTTCATAAATTTTAAAATGTGGTATGTTTATGTAATAAAAAGTTTAAAAAACGGAAGATTGTATGTTGGCAGTACGGGTGACATAAAAAGAAGGTTAAAAGAACACAATAACGGTATTGGCGGAAAATACACTAAAGACAACAGACCTTTTGAGTTGATTTTTTATGAAGCTTTCCTGAATAAGGAAGATGCCACTAAAGATGAATTGTTTTTTAAAACTGGTTATGGTCGAGAAGTTTTAAAGAATAAATTGACAAATTATATTCAGAATGCGAGTAATTGACTCCAAAACTGCGGGATTGTCTAACTTGCCCTGTCAAATTTAGATCACAAAATATTTTCGAATAAAGCTGCGGGATCGTCTAATGGCAGGACATCGCCCTTTGGAGGCGAGTATCTTGGTTCGAGTCCAAGTCCCGCAGCTTTGTTCGAAAAGAAAGATTTGACAGGGTGAAGTAGTCGCATCTTCGGCGACCCGCCGAAGAGGCGGGGACAGCAGCCTTTGAAGCTGTTTATCTTGGTTCGATTCCAAGTCCGGCAGCCAAGTTTCAGAATTCGTTTTTTCGCCAAAATGCGGAGCGTCGCAAAGCGACGCGACGGGGGTTTCCGAGAGAATTGCCCAAGGGTTTTTGAAATCCAAAAG
>Ga0209210_1000465_pt1 | contig 42739 bp, 39 predicted proteins | sample RifGroA1_FD_183991 | JGI IMG/M metagenome (GOLD analysis project Ga0209210, IMG submission 183991) | Contaminated groundwater microbial communities from Rifle, Colorado, USA - Rifle Groundwater A1 (SPAdes) (version 2) | ecosystem: Environmental > Aquatic > Deep subsurface > Groundwater >...
GATCTCCTAGGCGGCCTGGAAGCATTCCCGGCGGCTGCGGGCACCGACACCATCTCGTTCGAGGCAACCAGCGAGCAACAGATCTCTGCAGGTAGCACGGTGACCTACGAGTTCCGCGGCACGGTCGCTAACGCTGGTGCCAGTGACTATGTCGACGTCTCGATCGCGAATCCGGCTACTAGTGCGACGACGACTGCCGCATACGCCACGGTCTTGAACGCCCTTGGCGACGCTGACACGTCGTTCATCTGGACAGATCGCTCGTCGATCGCGACAGTGCACAGCGAGACCACGGCTGACTGGACCGACGACTATCTCGTGAAGACGCTTCCGCTTACGATTGGGAACCGTTCTCGGGCCGATTAGTAAGCCGTTAGTCTTCTCAGGTTTACGAAGCGACAATTCGCAAACCTCCAGTTGGGAATTTGGCCCAACAACTCTCCGAAGGCCTAACGGCTTCGGACGGGTACGCAAAACCCCCTCGAAAGAGGGGGTTTTTGCTTTGCACACACTAAATTCCCAGAGAACGGTTCTCTGTGGACGCGTCGCTAAACAAATCCTGCCCCGTGAGATGGCGACCTCCGCCTATCTCATGGGGTTATCCCCGCACACTTATGATGGTGTCATTGCCCCGTGTTTTCGGGGGAGTTCGTCATTATTCGCACTAGCGGTGAAGATACGTTCTTTTTTGTATCTAACGCTGTTCTGGCAATAAAAACACAACACCATCATAAGTGTGCGGGTTATCCACAGCATTATCTTGAAAAATCTCTTTACCCCCTAAAGGGGGTTTACAATGCGAGTATGAAATGCGGGTCGAGTCCGCAGTTTTCAATTCTCATTAGTTGAGGATGTATTACAAGAGATTATAAAAGATAATAAATAGGATATGGAGAAAACTCTCTCATTTATAAGAAACAACAACTGGATTGCAATGACGATTGCGGTCGTCGCAGGCGTTCTTTTGGTGGTCGGCGGCGTACAGGCGGCGACGACAATTAGCACAAACGTCTCAACCGACGGGACGCTTAGCGTAACAGGCGCTTCTACGCTCACGGGTCTCACCTCAATGATACAAGCATCCTCGACACGATTCTCGGTCCACGACACCGCATACTTCGGCGGTACAGCGACGACAACAATTAATTCTACTGGTCTTATCACGCTTCGAAATAGCGAGACAATCTCAAATGCTACGGACGGCACTATTACTGTAGGTGCGGACAATTTAGTGCTCGTCGGAACAGCAAGTACCTCGGCTATTAAAGTCGGAGATGAGGTAGATGTCTCGACGATTAACGGTTTGATCTTCGGCTACTGCACTGCCCCAAGTCTCAACGTAGCCGCTACCTCATCAGCCACGCTGTTATGTGCAGACGCGACAGGAGTGGCCTCAACCGACCGTGTGTTCGTGCAGGCCACAAGTTCGCTCCCAGAAAACTTTGTCATTCAAGCAGCTTCATCGAGCGCAACAGACACGATCCAAATTCGCGTCTTCAATATGGCGACGTCAACACCCTCCTACGCCGCTGACACAGGCATTAACTCCTTCAATTTCTGGGCAGTTCGCTAGGTAGAAGCCCTTTTTATCAGCTTCATCTAGCAAACTCTCATGAATACCGTTATAGACCTGAAAAAACTTCTCATCGGCGGTTCAGTGGCCTTGCTCCTCGCCCCTGTGTTCGCGTTTGCGGCGTATAACGACGTGACGCTTACGACCGACACGGTGGTGCTCTCGGTGAACGGCATCACCGTCAATGTTACGGGAGCAAGTGCGGAAATCGAGAGTATAGTGGTCAGTAGCACTGACTTCACCGTTACTCTTGCGTCCGGCTCCTCCATTGATATGACGGCGCCTAATCTCAATGTTTTCAGTGTTAATACAGTGACCGACCAAGTTACAAATGTTTGTACCAGTGCACAATCGAAGCTCGGATATCTCGCGACCGGCGCACTCACTTTGGTCGTCACTCCTCAGACTTCACTCTGCGCATCCGCTACCGGAAGTGTCGGTACCAGCAGTGGTGGCGGAGGCGGTGGAAGCAGTACTATAACCACTACCACAACAGCAACCACAACCACAACCGCTGCAGCTACAACCACTACAGCAACGACCGAACAAACGTCCGATACGTCTGACATGATTGCGTTGGAGGGGCAGTTGGAGGCGCTTCAAACTCAACTAACTCAATTGCTGGGTGCGAGTACCGTATTCACTCGCGATCTCGAAGTTGGCGGGACAGGTGAGGATGTCCGCGCGCTTCAACAGTTCTTGAACGCGAACGGCTTTATGGTGACCGAAAGCGGCCCTGGTTCGCCGGGGAACGAGACGATAATGTTCGGCGGTCTAACTCGCGCCGCACTTGCGGCATTCCAAGCGGCGAATGGCATCTCTCCAGCCGTCGGATACTTTGGACCGAAGACCCGTGCGTTCGTGAATTCGGGGGGTATTGGGGCTTCTACCTCAACTCCTTCGACTCCATCTGCGCCAACCCCGTCATCCTCATCGTTCACCCGTGACTTGGATATCGGCACTATGGGAGAAGATGTGCGCGCACTCCAACAATTCCTGAATGCGCAAGGATTCATGATCGCTGAAAGCGGCGTCGGCTCGCCCGGCAACGAAACCGACTACTTCGGTTCCCTAACACAGGCGGCACTCGGGGAGTTCCAAGCGGCGAACGGCATCACGCCTTCGGTCGGCTACTTTGGCCCCAAAACTCGCGCATTTATCGCAGAAATGTAGTCGGCGTATCTTACCTCTCCAAAACCTCCGCTGTGGAGCGGAGGTTTTGTGCGCTCATAAGATTTGGTATACTCTCTGAATGGAAAACACACAGTATCGCTTTGTTATTGTTGGCAGTCTCGCTATTGTAATTCTTGGTGTTGGCGCATGGTGGTACACATCTCGACCGGCCATGTATCCATTTGAGTTCGTTGCGGGCGAAGAAGTGACATCGTGGGATTTTCAGGGCGCATATACGGGTCAGGCGGAGTTTGAAGAGAAGGGACGCACAGATATCACACGACTCAAGGAGCTGTTCGGACAGGAAGGGTATACGGATTACGAACTCTACGTTTCGCTCGCGAATCAGTATGAATTACTCGGCGACGGCAGGGGTGCATATGACAATTTATTGCGGGCGATCGCCATCGATCCAGAGAACACAGGGCTCGCGTGGCACAATCTGGGGAAGTTACTGGAGCGCTTTGGCGCATATGAGAGCGCTCGCATAGCGTATGACGCAATGGTTGATGCTCAACCTATTCTTCAGTACCAAAATGTTCGAGTCGAGTTTCTAAAGATGCGTATGCCGGAAAATACGGAGGCAATCAAACAAGCAGAGAACCAACTGAACGGTACCCTTGGCGAATTCATTTTGGAATAGATCTCCTTATAATTTTTGCAATGGTAACGCTAATTGCCAAATGGTTTCCTTGGGTCTTGCTGGCGCCGGCCCTGCTTCCGTTGGTATATGTTGACGGCCTTTTGTATCCCTACGTCGCGCCGAAGACACTGCTTTTCCGGGCTCTTTTCATCGTCGCCGCTGCGGCGTTCGCATACCTCGCCCTCTCGGGTCACACGTTCTATTGGAAACGCCTATCCCCCAAATCCACAGAGAACGGTTCTCTGTACTTTTTTTTCGCATGGACACCGGCGGTGCTTCTAGTGGTCGCGTATGCAACGTCTCTTCTCGGTATTGATTTTTACCACAGCTTCTGGTCTATCTTCGACCGTGGCGACGGGCTTTTGACGCTGACCGCTGCGGTTGGGTTTTTCTACCTCATTCTTCTCTACGCAGATAAGGAGTTTCTGCGAAAACTTTTTTCAGTCGCGGCGTGGGTCGGTTCTCTTGTTGCTGTGTATGCTGTTTTGCAATGGCTCCAATCTGTTTCCGGTATGAATATTCCCGTAATTGCTGAGCCTCGCGGGCGCTTTGGCGCAACCTTCGGCAATGCAGCATTCCTCGCCGCATATCTTGGAATGACGCTCTTCGCGTCTCTTGCCGTATTGAGCGAGTACCGTGGGCGGTGGTTAAGAGCCCTTCAAATAGGGGCAGGGCTTCAGTTGCTAGCTATCATCTTGGCGGCAACCCGCGGCACATTGTTGGCGCTCTTCATGGCGGGCGTGCTCGCGGCAGTGTATCTCGCACTGAAAGGAGGATCCTCAACTTCCTTCGGCAAGGATCAGGATAAATCGCTCGGAGCAAGTGGGCGCATGCACACCTATGCGCGCGGTGGACTCCTCGTGGCTGTCGTCCTCGCAGGTTTGTTCTTTATGTTCCGTAGCCCGCTTTCCGAGTCATCTTTTGAACCAGTTCGTCGCATTGCCTCCATTTCACTGAACGACGTTACTGTTTCCAGTCGACTGTTTGTATGGAAAAACGTGTTTGAGGAAGCGAAGCTTAAACCACTTACGGGTTACGGCGCCGAACACGTAGATGTGCTTTTCAATCGAGTCTATGACCCGGGCGACATCCTTGAAGAGTGGTTCGACCGCTCGCACAATGCATATCTCGACTACTTCGTGCAGTACGGAATACTCGGCGTTCTCCTCTACACAGGCATCATCGCGGGGCTCGGCTGGAGCGGATGGCGCCTTTACAAAAAGGAAGTCTCCGAAAAACACAGAGAACGGTTCTCTGTGTTTTTCAGGGGCTACGGCCCATATGTAGTGCTGATGGCACTCGTATACGCCCTACAAAACTTCTTTGTGTTCGACACAGCGATGACGCTCTGGTTCTTGTTTGCAATACTTGCCGCTGTGCTTGCGTACGCAGGCACGGTAACCCCTCCCAGCACTTCCAAGTATGGGAATGTTGGAAGGTTGCCGAAAGCAATCCCCGTGGCCGTGGGAGTCGCGATTCTTGCGCTCCTGTATCCGGTTGCAATCCAGCCTCTGCGCGCGAATCTCGCGCTCGCGCAAGGATACCTCTATCATGTCATCGACGTGGACCGCTCGATAACGCAAATGCAAAAAGGGCTTTCGCTCGGAACATATGCTGACCTCGAATACGGCTATCAGGCATACTCAATGTACACCGACCAGCAGCAGGTCATGTTGGAAGGGCAAGAGCGTGTCAGGGCGTATCGCTATGCACTCGAGACTTTAACGAAGAACTACGAGCGCTATCCGTACGACGCGCGCACAGCCGTGTATCTTGCGCACGTTTTGGATTCTGCCCCGCCCGAAGAGGATGTAGACGAGGAATTCCTCCGCGCGGTCTTGGCGCGTGCGGTAGAACTCTCACCACAGCGCGCACAAGGTAAATACATCCTCGCGAACATATCACTCAAGAAAGGGGACAGGGCACAAGGAGTAGAGGAGCGAACGCGCTACTATCGCGAGGCGATAGTAATACTCGAAGAGTATGCGGTAGAGGTCCCTGATCTTGCAGAAACGAATTACATAATCGCTAACCTGTATTTGGTGTTAGACGAGCGCGCTTCGGCAAAGAAGTGGGCAGATGGTGGACTGGTGCTCTATAAAGAACGTGGCGGTAAAGGTGCCGCATCTCGCGCTATCAAATACTACATCGCGGTAGAGGATTGGCAGAACGCGCTTCTCTTCATGAAAGATATTGTAGAAGAGCGGGGGAGGAATTTCGAGGAAATCTATGATCTCGCAAAGCTCTATTTTCTAACAGGTGATCGCGATCACGCGCTAGGAATAGTCGAGCGGCTCCGCCGCGACGCCCCCGGCCTCGTTGAAACCGACCCTGCCTTTGTGCGCGCTATAGAGTCCATTCAATAGAGCGTAAAGCCGCCGGAACGCGGAAATCCACAGAGAACGGTTCTCTGTGGATTTGCGTAGGTATTTCCTTGAGATAATGTTCATATGTTGCGGAGCACGCCATTGGTTACTGATGAGATCTATCACATTTTCAACAGAGGAGCTCACAAACAGGCGATATTTACGAGCGTCGAAGATTACCGACGCTTTCAGATAGGATTGCATCTCGCAAATCACAGCAAGTCAGTGCTCGTCAGGGATGTATTGGAGGCGCAAAAGTACAGAGAACCGTTCTCTGGGTATCCGGCGGATAAGTCACTAGTCAATGTGCTCGCATACTCACTCATGCCGAACCATTTTCATCTTGTGTTGCGACAGAAATCTGACGAAGGGATAACGCGCTTTATGAAAAAAGTGGGAGTGGGCTATTCAATGTATTTTAATATTAAATACGGGCATAGCGGGACTCTTCTCCAGGGGCCTTTCAAAAGTAGCCATGTTGATACAGACCCGTACCACAAATGGCTTTTTGCGTATGTGCATCTGAATCCGGTTTCTATCGCGGAGCCGGAGTGGAAAGAGAAAGGCATTAAAGACACACAACGCGCGCAGAAATTCTTGAGCGGCTATCGCTGGTCAAGCTACTTCGACTACTACACAAGCCAGCGACCGGAGCGCGCGATACTCGCGCACGAGGAGGGAATACAGCATATTGAGAAGCAGAAAGATATTCAAGCGCTTCTCGCGAGTTATGGGCACGGCCGCATTCTTCACCCGTCACTTGAGGGCGTGAAGAAAATAGAATAGAAGTGAAAAAATGGTGAGCAAAAGTGTGGAAAAGGCACGCAAATGTTAAAGTCTCGGTGCTACAATCGGCTTCATGAAGTTATCAGCGGCTTTTGCTCTTGCAACACTTGCATTTTCATTGCCATCCGCGATACATGCGGCTACCGTTATTTCTCCAGGTGTGAACTTGAGCTGGAACGAAGTATGGACTAAAGAAAACAGTCCCCATGTCATAGAAGGTCCTACTCAAGTACGGTTCGGCTCACTCTCTATCGGGTCGGGTACGGTGGTCAAATTTGCAGCGGACTCCTCCCTTAGACTTCATGGTAACGTCGTGGTCACCATTGAGGGAACTGCACCAGATCCTGTGTATTTCACCTCCATTCACGACGATTCGGTAGGAGGTGATACAAACGGCGACGGCAGCGCGACGGCACCCGCGCCGGGGGTAATGGCGAAGCTCGGCTCATAAACACTTGCGGTGCTCAAGATTTTAAAATTAATAGCGCACCCGTGGGCGCTTGGTTGCCCAACGGAAAAGAAGGTAGAGAATGACGAATAGAGAGAGGATAAAGAGCGGATAGAAAAGCACACGAGATTTTAGAGCTACTAGCGCAACGGCAGTAGCGACATGAATCATTTGAGAGAGTGCGGATGGAGTACTTGATGCGGACTCACTGAATCCCATAACGGCCGACGTGCTTGTTCCCGCAATACTTGGCGTAACCAGGTCTTCTTGCATAGAGATAGTGTCTGCCGCCATACGTTCGAGGCGCGATATAGCGTCGAGTCGCAGAGACTCGATGAGTTCGTACGTAATATTTGCGACATTTGAGATAACAGGCACCGCCGCACTAGTGGCTTCTGCGAGTATTTCGGAAGCGGCTACGGTCGCATCTCTAATCGGCGTGGGCGGCGACTCGGCAACGATAATTTTTATAGCCGCGGTTTCTTTTTGCGCGACTGCTCCAGAAGATCCCTCGATAGTGGCTACGATACTGTGCTCGCCGGCGGTTGCTCTCCATTCCACCGATACCAGCTCGCTCGCGCCATCCGATAGCTCGAAGCTTTTCGCGCCGACCTTCTTGCCGTCAACATTGAACACGACAGTGCCTGCAAATTCGTCCGCGCTTCCATTGTAGACGGCAGTGAAAATCTCAATCGTTTCCCCAGCGCTCGCACTCGTGTTCGACACCCATACCGACTGGGGAGGAAACCCGGCATTGACTCCTTCTGCAAACAAAGACGCTGGCGCAAAAAAGAGAAGGACAAGAAACAAAACAGTTTTCCTCCAGAGATTAGCATTCATATCGGATACTATATACAAAATACTATATACTTGTTCTATATGAATCCTGCGAGCTCGTTCTTTCGTTTTACGCTTGGTTTTCTCACGTTCATAAGTGTGAGCTTTATCGTTACTTTGGCTGTGAATACGTACGAGGTGTCGCAGAATTCTGAAAAACAAATTTCCGCGGCCATTCAGGCGATGTTGGAATATAAAAAATGATAAACGCCGGCCAGCTAGTCTGAGGGGTAGCTGGCCGACGCCGCATAGCGGGGAGTACGCTATACAGCTTCCTCGCGACGCTTTCTCAGACGTTCTTCGTCGACCAACAGAATGACATATCCATGCGATAAGTAAATGTGATTGACGGACTATCCAAAATCTGTACTATGTCGCATACAAGGCCAGAGAAAGTGGGTGACCGTAAGGTCTTCAAGCGCACGCGCCTACCTAGGTCGAAACTCTCAGGAGATCTGCCGACTGGCGGATAAGAGGGCCTTGATTAGAAGGTTTTTCATTTGTCATGAAGACAAGAAAACAGAAAGAAGAAATAGTTGAGAAACTAGGAAGCACTCTCAAAAGCGGCATTTCATCGGTCTTTGTGCACTTCGCAGATCTCTCTGTTGCCGATGAAACGGTCATGCGCCGTCATTTGCGCAGTGAGAATGTATCCTATGTCGTCGCAAAAAAGACGCTCATTCGACGCGCTCTTGAGAACTTGGGGCACCTGCCTGCGCCGGGCACAGCGCGGCAAGCAGGTAAGCATGAAGATGTACCACTCAAAGGCGAAGTAGCAATTGCGACGGGTATTGGCGATGATGCGACGGGTGCGGCTCGACTTGTCCATGAATTCGGAAAGAAATTCGCAGGAAAGCTCTCCATCATCGGCGGACTTTTTGAAGGACGCCTCATAGGGCAAGAGGAGATGCAAGAAATTGCGACGATTCCGTCCATGCAAGTATTGCGCGGCATGTTCGCGAACGTCATACACTCTCCGATTCAGGGATTAGTGATTGCACTCAATTCCATCGCAGAGAATAAATCAGGTCAACAGACCTAACTGTCCGACCCGTAGAGGTTTAGGAAGAAGCAATAATAATTAGTGGTTAACATAATTACAATCGATATGTCAGAAGAAGTAAATGAGGAAGTGCAGGGTGCGGCGAAAACGCAGAACACCGAAGCGCCTTCTGCTACGACAGGAACATCGAACAATTCCGCTACTCCCTCCGATCGGTCAGTGGAGGTTCCGTCTAAGTTTAAGAAATTGGTAGAGGAAGTTGAGAAGATGACCGTTCTTGAGTTGAATGAGCTCGTGAAGGTCTTCGAAAAGAAATTCGGCGTTTCGGCACAGGCAGTCGCTGTCGCGGCTCCGAGCGCGGGTGCTTCCGAAGCCGAGGAGAAAAGCGAGTTTAATGTGGAACTTACTGCGGCAGGTGCCCAGAAAATCGCCGTCATCAAAGTGGTGAAAGAGGTTTTGGCGCTTGGTCTCAAAGAGGCGAAGGACCTTGTAGAAAGTGCCCCCGCAATGCTCAAGGAGAACGTGAAGAAAGAAGATGCGGAGGCATGGAAGAAGAAAATAGAAGAAGCCGGCGGCAAAGTATCCTTGAAATAATACTTCAAGGTTACTCGCTGGCTTGAGTGGGGTCGGGAGAACATTTGGTCTCCCGAGAAGGAAAGCAGAAAGACGTCCACCATCGGCGGACGTCTTTCGTTGAAAACCGTGGGTGACCAATTTTTCTTAGCGGTAATCCGCTTTAGAAAAATGAAGTACTCTTGTGGTGTTTTCAAGGAGGAGCATAGCGACGACGGTTGGTGGAAAAGTTACGTTGAAATAACATTTCTCTGGTTTGCTCTCAAATAATAACCGCATTGTCAACCGACAAAACGACCCCTCTATAGGGTCGTTTTGTCGTCTTTTTGCAGGACACTAGGGTGCGGAGTATACTTTTTGGTATGGCAAAGGACTTCCTAACAGCATTCCTTGGGAATAAGAATCGCGCTCGAATTGTTCGTATTTTTACTCTCTCTCCCCTCGAAGCGTTTACTGTAGAAAGTGCGGCAAAGCGCGCGAATGTGCCGATTGTTTCAACGGTTAAGGAAATCCGAGATCTCGAAGAAATTGGGGTATTAAAAAAGGGGAAGATCACAATAACGCTAGCTAATAATTCAAAACGCGTGATACGAGCCAAACAACAAAAAAAGAACACATGGCTCTTTAATCAGGACTTCAAATATGCCCGTCCACTTTCCTCGTTTGTCCACGAAATAGATCCCGTGCGACACCGCGAGATCGTGGATACATTGAAACGTTCCGGCAGGGTAGTCGCGATAATTTTGTCAGGGTCTTTTATGGGCGATCCTACAAGGCCGGTCGATATTATCGTCGCTGGCGACCCTCTGAATGAAGGTCGCCTTGAACGAGCAATCAGAACTCTTGAACCCCAGTTTGGTCGCGAGATACGTTATGCGGTTTTTTCCACTCCTGAGTTCCGGTATCGGCTAACGATCCAGGATCGCCTCCTTCGGGATACTCTGGATTACCCTCATTTAATCCTATTGGATAAGATGCAATTGCTTTGATTTCCCACCTTTTCCTACTTGCATTGATCCATACTTCGCTCAAACGGGCGTTGTTTCAGCAAGATGAGGGGCTTCCGGGCAAATAAAAGGCAAAAAACCGGTTATCTTTATACTTCAACTCTATCCACACAGGACTGAAAACTCGGCTTCATGGCAGGGGGTCGGATGCTACCATTAAGGAATAAGAGGTCGAGAACCGTTATAAAAGCTTATTCGTTAACTTTTCCTACCCAATTATGATAGTTTCGGAATCGGCAAACCTACTTCAACAATCATTTGCAGAGCTATGGTTAGTAGTTGTACAGGCTTTGCCTCAAATAATAGTGGCTGTAATTGTGTTCATCTTAGGATGGGTTGTTGCCGCGGTTCTATATCGCGTCGTGGACCAGGTCGTGAAAATACTACGTATTGACGATGCCTTGAAAGCGGCGGGATTGAATGAAATGGCACGAGACGCTGGCTTCAATCTAAACGTCGGTGCTTTCCTGGGCATACTTGTTCAGTGGTTCGTTATCATAGTCTTTCTCGTCGCCGCGCTTGAGATAATTGGTCTCAATGCAGTTACTGCCTTCCTCTACCAGACGGTGTTGTTCTATCTACCGCAGGTCTTTGTTGCAGTATTGATTCTTATTCTTGCGGCAGTTGTCGCGGAAGTGGTAAAGAAGGTGGTTGCCAGTTCAGCTCGCGCAGCAGGTGCACATGCCGGAAATCTTGCCGGTAGCGTTGCGAAGTGGTCAGTATGGATCATCGCCATAATGGCGGTATTGAACCAGCTTGGCGTCGCGGCGGAGTTCGTCCAGATATTGTTTATGGGCTTTGTGGCTGCAGTATCAATTGCGGCTGGTTTGGCCTTTGGGCTTGGTGGCAAAGAAGCTGCCGCTCGCACAATAGAGAAAATTCGTTCAGAAATCGGACGCGACCGCTGATAACTCTCTCTGTTTGCTTTTGCATGCGCCTGTCGCGCGGATTGCGATGGGCGCTTCGCATTGCTGACTTTTTGATACAATCAAACTATGCAATCCCGTTAGAAGTCTTGCCCTGTTAGAGGATCCGAACATGAGTACTATACAACCACGCAGTGCGATATGTTTCAGATAAAGAAGTCTCTAACGGGGCGGGGACGACGGATGTACAATAAAAAGTATGCAAATCGATATTATAAGATGTAATCAAGTACGGCACGGAATCTGTTTCGTTTTCGCGCCCTACTTCTAACGGGATGCAATGTGTCATTCTTGCGGCTGGGCGCGGCAAGAGGATGGGATCTCTTACCGACGGCGCACCAAAAGCGCTCCTTGAAGTCTCGAACAAAACACTTATCGAACACAAGCTCGACGCCCTTCCGGAACAGATTGACGAGGTAATCATTGTGGTCGGATATCTCGGGTCTGTGATACACGATTACCTCGGCGGTTCATACGGCGATAAGAAACTCTTTTATGAAGAGCAGGATAACATCGTAGGAGGCACGGCGGATGCTCTGTGGCAGGCGAAAAACGCACTCTCAGGAAAGTTCCTCGTTATGATGGGTGACGATATATATGCGCACGAAGACATTACGCGTTGCCTTGTGCCGGATGACGGCTGGGCACTCTTGGTGCAAGAAGTGGATGGGACGCATGAAGGCGGCATCGTTGTACTCGACAAGGATCACCACATACGCGAAGTAGCAGAAGGCGCACACGAAGGTAAGGGTTATATCAGCGCAAACTTGTTTGTGCTCGATACACGCATTTTCGATTTCCCCATGCTTCCTAAATCCGCCGGTAGTAATGAGTATGGGCTGCCGCAAACAACACTCGCGACGGCACAAAAACTCGGAATACCGTTCTATGCAGTAAAGACCTCTTCGTGGGTCCAGATAAGCACTCCGGAAGACCTCGAAAAAGCCAGGAAGATGCTTGAGAAAGTTGACAAGGGAATAAAGTCAGGGTCCTCCGAAAACTCTGACAACTGAACACTCGGATCTGGAAACCCTGGACACCCGGATAGTAGACTAGTATGAAAAGACTAGTATGTAATACCAAAGCGATTACCAAAGCGATAATGCCAGGAGATATTTTTGTGCTATATTCAAATCCCCTTCCATTAGAGGAGGGCGGTCGAAACCTGTCATATAGGAGAAGTGAACCATGAACATTCTGTACGAGTGCGTAAAAGCTGGCAACCCTCATCCAGTTGTGAGTGCGCTTGTCATTCATGAAAACAGGGTGCTAATGGTATTGCGTGGCAAGGGTTCATTCGAAGGACACTGGGCTCTTCCTGGGGGCATGATCGATAGAAGAGAAGAGCCCGAGGCAGCTGTCTTGCGTGAGTTGAGAGAAGAGGCCGGAGTGATTTGTTCATATCCCAAGCTTCTTCATGCGTATCGCATCGAATGCACTGACGCATTCGCGCACACATCCATTGATCTAGTCTACAGTGTTCAAATGGCGGAGGAGAGTTTATTACAGGCGGATGGAGGAGAGACGCAGCAGGTCGCTTTTTTCCCCTTGAATGAACTACCTGAACTAATCGCTTTTGGACACAGAGATGTGATCGCTAAGTTCTCGAAACCATGAAAGCACTCATAACCGGTGGATCGGGATTTATTGGTAGCCATCTCTATGATCTTTTGGAAGAAAAGGGACATGACGTAACGCTACTCTCATTGAAAAGTAGCGTTACGTCGAACATTCGAAACCCGAAGTCCATTATCGCCGATATTACAGATAGGGAGAAGATTTTAGACATAATCCCCCACTTTGATGTTGTTTACCATCTTGCCGGATTGCTTGGCACCAGCGAACTCATCACGCAGGCATATCGAGCGTCGAGGGTGAATATACTTGGAACATTAAATATTTTGGACGGCGCATTGAAAAGAAAAACCAAGGTCATTCATATCACTAAACCGAATGTGTGGCTAAACACATACTCGATTACAAAACAAGCTGGTGAAAGCTTTGCAAAGATGTATCACGATGAGTTTGGGCTTCCCACTGTTTCAGTCAAATGGTTGAATGTATATGGGCCTCGACAATCATTTCATTGCCAAAAGGCGGTTCCTTTCTTCATTCGTTGGGCTCTGAAAAACGAGGATATTCAGGTATGGGGCAACGGAACTCAAACAATGGATTTGATACATGCGAGAGATGCGGTGAGAGCAACTATAATGATAGGTGAAAATGAAAATTTAGAGGGTGCAACGATTGATGTCGGTACAGGAGAAGAAACAACAGTAAACGAACTCGCGTATATGATTGCTCGTATAATCGGGTCTAAATCAAAAATCAGACATCTTCCTATGAGGGCAGGAGAAACACCAGATACTCGGCTTGTGGCGGATACTACTATTCTGAATAATCTTGGGTTTTCTTCTGGAATCTCACTCGAAGATGGTATGAAGGAAACGGTGGACTGGTATGTAGCTAATTTGAAATTGTAGCAACTCCTCCCTGATTTGAATAGTGAAGCCCAATCCAAGCCCAATCCGCATCCTCCGGCGGTGACTGAACACAAGAGCTCAGCCAGTGATTACAATTCCCTGACTCCAGCTTAAAAGGCCAGAACTGGAGTCAAGAAATCACAATACAAACGATTATCGCACACGCGTCAAGGGTGGACATAACTAACGACCGCATAATACTATTCAATCTTAGACATCAAAAGCACGTCTTTACCACATGGGCATCGAAGAAACGCCAAGCTTACCAGAAAAGCGTGACGCAGAGAGGGAGATGAAAACAATAAGGGACTTCGTCCACGCATATCGAGATGAGCACGATATTACGCCAACGCCGGGACTCAAATCAGAACTTTCGTGCATTGGATTTGGAGAGGGGTTCAATTTATTTTTTCGTCAACTCACTTTGACAGTAGACGGCGATGGCGAATGGAAATCACTAGAGGACCCCGAAATACGTAAATTGGCACTCGAAGAAATTGAGGCACAGAATCGAGACGCGAAAAATCTCCAAGATGATTGAAACTACATACTACTACAAAGCGCAAATGAGCATCACCGACGCCGAGGAACTGATTTTCCAAAACTAATAAAGCTAATAAAGATGACATAACCGCTTTGCTCGAACACTCGGGGGGCTAGTATAGACTAGTTAAGCTTACCGTTAGGTTGACACTAGAAACACTCTAGAATATACTCTTTAGGTATATGGAGTTCAGAAACAGGACGAAAAAACGGCAACGATAGCGCGTGGTAATTCTTGCGCAATCGGGGCCGCCACAAGCGGCCTTTTTCAGTGCCATATATTGTGATCGTTGACAATTGAAAAGAGAAAATAATCCGGTCGGTCTTTTTGCATGTTTGCAAGAAGAGCGGCTGGAGACACAAAAATCAACAATGTCCCATTTCGGTTAAAGTCTCCGAAATGGGACGCAGGAATCCCGCCCTTTCTTCGGAAAGAGCGGGACAAAAAACAAAAGTCTCGTCCATCTTGTAGTGGACGAGCAGAAAGTAACCTCGGTGAGATAGCTAACGCATCTCACGGGGTAGAAACGCGGTTCTCAGAATTCCTTTTGCACCTAGCGAGGATTAGACGTGAAAGTTTACTTTCACGTCGTCCGAGCGATGGTGCAAGACGGCAGAAATGTCGTAACGAGAGTTCTGAGTAAGGGCGTGTGGTGGATGCCTAGACTGAAGAAGGCGATGAAGGACGTGGTTTAGCTGCGATATGCTTCGGGGAGGTGCTAAGCAACCTTTGATCCGGAGATTTCCGAATGGGGAAACCCTCCAGCCGTACTTTTGCAAGTTGAGTTACGTTTACTAAGCGAGGTCGAACGCATGCGTTTGACTAATCAAAGTTACCGAACACTCGAGTGCAAAAGTACGGCTGGAACCCATACTCTAAACAGTATGTGGAGCATACCTCGGGAAGTGAAACATCTCAGTACCGAGAGGAAAAGAGAACAATAGTTATTCCCTTAGTAGCGGCGAGCGAAAAGGGAGGAGCCCAAACTCAGCCACTTAAATAGCTTCGAGCGAATAGCTTCGAGCTTCGAGGAGATGCAGAAATGCATTTTTTCTCGCAGCTTGCAGCTCGTACCTAGAAGCTGTCTAAGGGGATGGGGGTTATAAGGCTACGGCGTGCAAGCGAAAGCTTGCGTAGAGTTACAAAATGCTTAGTTAGAAGAACGCGCTGGGAAGCGCGGCCCCAGAGGGTAATAGCCCCGTATTCGAAAACAAAGCATCTCTATGGCTGTAGTTCTTGAGTAGTTCGAGACATGAAAAGCTCGGGTGAATTCGCCAGAACTAACTGGTAAGGCTACATACTTCTTCAGATCGATAGTGAACAAGTACCGTGAGGGAAAGGTGAAAAGAACCCCGGTGAGGGGAGTGAAATAGATCTGAAACCACATGTCTACAAGGAGTCAAAGCGGGCATCACATTGCACGTGATGTCGAAGTGAAAAGTGAGAAGTAAAAAGTAAAAAAGCGATTCGCAATTCGGAATTATTTTTTCCTTACAACTTTTTTCTTTTGCCTTCGGACATCATGCGTAGCGTGATGTCCGCGATGGCGTGCCTATTGAAGAATGAGCCAACGAGTTGATGCATACGGCTTGGCTAAGTCCTTTTCGGATGGAGCCGTAGCGAAAGCGAGTGTGAATAGCGCGTTCGTCGTATGTATCAGACCCGAAGCGAGGTGAGCTACCCATGAGCAGGCTGAACGCCGCAGAAATGCGACGGGAGGGCCGAACCCGTAGATTGTGCAACATCTTGGGATGACTTGTGGGTTGGAGTGAAAAGCTTATCGAACCTCGTAATAGCTGGTTCTCTCCGAAAGAGCTTTCGGGCTTGCGTCGTATGTTCGTGCTGGGGGTAGAGCACTGGAAGGTTCGGATAGGCCGCAAGGCCACTGATCCTATCAAACTCCGAATACCAGCATGTCAGTACGGCAGTTAGACGATGGGGGCGAAGCTCCGTACGTCAAAAGGGAAACAGCCCAGATCGCCAGTTAAGGTCCCAAAATTCATACTAAGTGCAAGGAAGGAGGTGAGATTTCAGAGACAATGAGGATGTTGGCTTAGAAGCAGCCACCATTCAAAGAAAGCGTAACAGCTCACTCATTCAGAGATCTTGCGCCAAAAATAATCGGGGCTAAGTATGGTACCGAAACTGCGGATATCCGTGCGAAGCACAGAAATTCGAAGCACGAAATACGAAATCCGAAACAAATCACAAGCACGAAATTCAAAATTCCAAACGAGCCGTTTGAGATTTGGGTTTTATGATTTGAATTTTGTTTCGAGTTTCGATATTCGGATTTAGAGTTTCCGCGCTTTGCGCGGGTGTGGTAGGAGAGCGTTCTGCACTGCGATGAAGGTGAAGGGGTGACCCACACTGGAGTGTGCAGAAGTGAAAATGTTGGCACGAGTAACCGCAATGCGGGTGAGATTCCCGCACGCCGAAAGAACAAGGTTTCCTTCGCAATGGAGATCATCGAAGGGTTAGTCGGTCCTAACAGTATGGCGAATGCCGGACTGGATGGACACACGGTTAATATTCCGTGACTTCCGCATTGAATGATGGAGGGACGGAGTGCTGTACTGCAGGCCCCTTATTGGATTGGGGTCCGCACTGCGAGTGTGCATAGTAGGTAAATCCGCTATGTAAATGCAAGCAGTGCGGAGAATTGGAGATTCGTCAAAAAGAATCTGCAGGAGCGCGCTTCCAAGAAAAGCTTCTACGTATATCAATGTGGGAACCGTACCGCAAACCGACACAGGTGTTCAGGGCGAGTAGCCCAAGGCGAACGAGTGAGAGATCCTCAAGGAACTCGGCAAAAAAGCGACCGTACGTTAGCAATAAGGTCTTCCCTCCCTAATTTTGGGATAGAATTGTCCGATGCATTATCTCTATCTCATCCAGAATGATGAGACACATGAGATCTACATTGGCACAACTGACGATCTCAAGCAGCGGCTTTCGACCCACAACAATCGTGGGAAGAAGTTCACGACGAGAGATCGCGGAACATGGTTGTACGTGTATGCAGAAGCGTATCGGTCGAAAGCCGATGCTGTGCAACGTGAGAAAAGGTTAAAAGCTCACGGTACCGTCAAATACGCATTACTTAAGCGACTAAACAAAAGTCTGCTTGAGCCCAAAATTAGGGAGGGACGCAGTTAAAATTTCCCAAGCGACTGTTTACCAAAAACACAGCTCCCTGCGAACTCGTAAGAGGATGTATAGGGGGTGATGCCTGACCAATGCCGGTAGGTCAAATGTGGTCGGTCTTTTGCAGCAATGCAAATTGCTGGCACTACATAAGCCCCGGTCAATGTCGGCGATAACTATAAGATGATTGTAGTTATAAAATCTGACCAAATGCTGGAAACTCCGAGTATCTTCAAGTACTAACTGAAAAGTAGTGAAAATCTTGAAGTGCGGCCGCCGTCGCGTAAAGCTATGGCAGGCCAACGGACAATCAGCAGGAAAGACTTGTGAACTTCATAAAGTGAAAGAGGAGGAGAATAGACGATGACCATAACAGAGCTTTGGTATGCTGCTAAGCTCAGCAAGGAACAGGCGCATTTCATCAACGAAATGTGCAAGAAAATTGCCATCAAAGTCTTCGTTGTCGGAATAGCAGTCGGTCTTGTGGCCGCATACTTTTCCCACATCATCGTTCCGTGGCGCTGAGTCATGGGAGAACGAAGAATAGTCACTCACCTCGGGCAAGGTCTCGACTTGCCCACTTTATGAAGTTCACAAGAATCCTCAGAGACTATACGTCGGACTCGCCTCTCTTAATTGAGAAAAGCGAGATGATATAGTCCGGCCTCTATGGCGACATAGAGAGTTGCTCGCAGCTACTGTTAATTCGCGAGCAGATTAACAAAGGAGAATCGTCCTAAGGTCGGCCACATTTTACAAAGATGTCAAGTGTGTCCGAAGATTGGGACGGTTCGACCTAGAAAAACGCTACCTCGTCATTCAGTAATGGATGATAGATCTTAAAATATACGCGGCTCAGATGAGAGGCCATACGCCGCGCCTCCCGCAAGGGAAGAAGACATGGTCCAAGGTTAGGATAACTTGAGCGAAATTCCTAGAAGACTGGGACCATTGCCTGAAATTAGGGCACATGGAAAATTCTGCTATATGCGGGAAAGTCCGGTAGTATCTGGAGCTACTTATGCACATGACTGGCCGAAGCTACTTGAGCTTTGTCTGGTAAAATATGTGTATGAGTAAAAATGCTTCCAGTGGTTCCGACGTGCGTCGGAAGCCGGGTAATCCGCAGGAAACGTTGAAAGAAGACAACTTCTACTACGCTGGATTTTTTGCAGCCGAGATGACATGCTCTGTCATCAAAGCGGCAAATTATAATCCAGTGGGACATTACTACTACGCCGTTGATATCACTGTAACGAATGCCGACAAGGCACTGCTGCAGAATATCAACGAAGTGGTAATGAAAGGAGGTGGAATAATCAGTCCGGTGAAAGGTGCTTACAATCTAAGCGCGCGAGGTAAAAATCGCGTGCGGGTTGTCCTCGACTTTCTTAACCGGTATCCGATTATCATTGGTAATCTCGCAAAAAATCGCGTCGCACTCTTGAAAGAAGCATTTGCCTATCTCGAAGAGCGTCGCGGCGCAAGCGAACACCAAAAGAAGATTGAAGTAATGGACGGTATACGAAAGAAACTGCGAGCGATAAAAGAAATCGGTGCAGTTGATAGATTGTATGCTCAAGAACCTGTCAGTCGAGATGCTATCGGGCATTTCTTGGCAGGAATTCTGGACGGGGAAGGCTCTTTCGGATTCAAAAAGAGCAGAGACCGCCTACAGCCGTATTTCGCAGCAGCTATGAAAGATCGAAAGATCATCGAGTTGATGCAAGAATTTCTGCAGCACGGAAACGTGCGACACAGAAAAGATGGCATATTCCATTACGAAATCAATCATTCCAAAATACTTCAAAATGTTTGTACGATGTTTCTCACGAAATATCCGCTGCGTCATGCGCGGCAACGTGAGCGACTGCAAACAGTTCAACGGCTCCTCAACGACTACACGCAGAACTCCACGAAGCTCATCAATCCGATGCTGTTTCGGGAGATGATATAGTCTGAACTGCATGGCGACATGCAGAGTTTGGCTCGCGCCAAACCGCTTTGCGAAAGCAAAGTCACTATTTTCGAAGCTCATGAAAATAGAAAGTAACAGGTTTGTGTCTGGTAAGTTCAGACGCGCACGAATGGTATAACGACTTGGGAACTGTCTCGAGGATTTGCTCGGTGAAAATACAAGGGCGGTGAAGATGCCGCCTTCCTGCAGCAAGACGAAAAGACCCCAGAAGCTTTACTGTAATTTGGTATTGGATATACGGGTGCGTTGCGTAGAATAGATGGGAGACTTTGAAGCGAGAATCTCGGTTTTCGTGGAGTCGCCAGTGCAATACCATCCTACGTTTCTGTATATTCTAACCTCTTGGGAGAAACCCAAGAGAGACAGTACTTGATGGACAGTTTCGGTGGGGCGCTGTCCTTGATATCTTGCAAGGCAAGATCGCAGATTCACGCAGAAAGAATTCTCGCAGATAGACGCAGATACTCATCTGCGTTCATCAGCGTGTATTTCATGCGCACATCTGCGTTCGAGCGAAGCGAGAAAGCGCCTATGGCCGTTATCCGCGGCCGGAAAAATAAAAGGGGGACCTGTGTGAGTAATCGCACAGAGCAAAATTGGCTGTATCGGTGAATATCTCTCGCGAAAGAGACGATACCGAGGGAAGTCGTAATTGACCCCGTAGAGACTACACGCCAGTCAACCGTATCGCGGTTGATGATATAGTCCGACCTTCATGGTGACATGGAGAGGCGAGCAGAAATGTCTCGCCCGCGTATCCAATCCGCGTTCATCTGCGTGAATTTCATATCCGCGCATATCCGCTGATTGGTACGAAGCAACAATGATGCCTAAAAAGTAACGGAGGAGCCTATTATGGTCAGCTAGGCGCGAATGGAAACCGTGCCGATAGTGCATTGGCATAAGCTGGCTTGACTGCGAGTCGTACATGACAAGCAGGCGCGAAAGCGGAGCAAAGTGAACCGACGGTCCGCATTAGATGCGGCCGAAGATTAACGGATAAAAGTTACTCTGGGGATGGATCCTGAAATAAGGATCTTGTTGTCCTCTCTCATAGTAATATGAGAGTAATAAAGATGGCTTATAACGGTGGACCCGAGACGGTCTTTCCCAGTGTGAAAATGCTGGGTTCTAGTTCTCGAGGAATACCGTGGGAAGTCGGGAGACTTCAAAGAACAAACATACTGTGAATCTAACAAAACAACAGCAAGCGATTCTCGTCGGCACAGTGCTTGGCGACGGATACTTGCAAAAAACTGGATCAAAAAACGCACGATTGCGACTCGAACATGGAGGACGCCAAAAGGAATATCTGCTCTGGAAAGGAGCACATTTCCCTAGGTTCTTCAATGGCGAGCCTGCATACATCGAGCGTGTACATCCGAAAACAAAACAAACATATACCTATTGGCGGTGGCAATCGCACTCGACTCCGGAATTAGGGAAGTGGCATGCACTGTTCTATATGGGCGGTGCAAAACATATCCCCAAAAATCTGGCAGAGCTTTTGCGGGAGTCAATGGCACTCGCAGTATGGTATATGGACGATGGGTTTTACGACCCGAAACAAAAACACAGTTTTATCTACCTTGGGCGCGTCTCGCGCGAAGAGGCGGATACAGCACGTGATGCGATTGAGAAGAATTTCTCACTTGCGCCGCGAGTATACGACAAGAAAGAAAAAGGGTTCGCTCTCTTCTTTTCTGTCGCAGAAACGAGAAAGTTACATGCGCTCATTCGAGAGCATGTACATGAATCGATGCATTATAAACTCTCCCTGACCCCGTAACGACTTGCTCCCTTGCGGAGCGGAGTATGTAATCGGCCTGACATTGCCGATGCATGCTAATACGCCATACATCCGCGCTAAGCGCGTGATGAAGATATAGTCTAAATTACGAAAGTAAATTGAACAGGCTGGTACCGCCTAAGAGTCCAAATCGACGGCGGTGTTCGGCACCTCGATGTCGGCTCATCTCATCCCGGGGGTGGAGAAGCTCCCAAGGGTTTGGCTGTTCGCCAATTAAAGAGGTACGTGAGCTGGGTTCAAACCGTCGTGAGACAGGTTGGTCTTAATCTGCTGTAGGCGTTGATTCTTGAGGAGATTCGTTTCTAGTAAAGTATTGCTACTTCGGGAAGAGATTCCCGATGACAATGCGGCTTATAACGGTGGAGTCTAATTTGCTCCCGTTCCGAGAAGAACATATACACAGGTCCGTGTATGTGGGACTCGCTTGAGGACCGGAAAGTGATATGATAATACCGTGGGAAGTCGACTTGAAACCGATTCAGCATACATCGCAGGGTTTCTTGATGGCGATGGCAGTCTAATGTTGCAAGTGAAGCTACGCTCCGACACAAAACGAGGAGCGCGATTCATGGCAACGATTTGCCTTTATCAAGATACCCGGCATGAAAAACCTCTCCACTGGATACGTAAACGATTGGGTATCGGATATATATCGCGCAGAAATGACGGGATAACCGAGCTTAGAATCAACGGTTTTGAACAAGTGAGAGTTATTCTCACGAAACTCAGGCCGTTTATAAGATTCAAAGCGAAGCAGGCACGAGCATTGACAGATGCTTGTACCTTGCTTGAAAAAAAGCCCTTAGACATTCTATCCAGAAGTGAACTGCAGCGGCTAGTGAATCTCACGTTCGTTATACGAACCGAGAATTATAAAAGCCGAAGCAAACTCACTCGAGAGGAGTTGAATCGAAGATTGAGTTTGACCCCGTAACGACTGAGCATTCTATGCTCGACTCATACGTAGAGGAATCCAGCCCCAGTTTTGTAGCGCACGCAATAGTGTGACTACATTAAACTGGAGTTTTGACCGGACGCTCCGATTACTTTCGGACTCCGTAACAAAACTGGAGCTGGACTGCTCATATGGGTAACATGCCGCCAAGACTGGAGAACTGGAGACTGGAAAACGCGGGACTGGAAAATCCTTTCAGGTTCCAGCTTCCAGAATCTAGCCATCCAGAGTTGAAGATATAGTCTGTGCTCCGAGAAATCGGGGGTATTGTTTCCGCGTAGGTCTGCGTGAAGTCTGCGTAGATCTGCGTTTGTGAAGCAAAAAACGACGAGAGGACCGAAATGAACTGACCTCTGGTCTGGGGGCTGTACCGCCAGGTGCATCGCCCCGTAGCTATGTCGGGAACGGATAACCGCTGAAAGCATCTAAGCGGGAAGCCGACTCCAAGATTAGGAATCGTTGAGACTCGTGGGAGATGACCACGTTGATAGGCGCTAGGTGGAAGGGGAGTAATCTCTTGAGCCGAGGCGTACTAATAAGTCGACAGAACTCTCGAAAGGAATTGTGAGAGTCGCGTGAGCCCTTCGAAGCTTCGACTATGTCGGAGCGGAGTAGGGTGACTTTCTTAAGATTTTTGTGTCACTCTTTTCAAATTTGACGAACAGAACGCAGTGTTTGTTGTGTCTGCGTATGCAGTACAACAAGATTGAGCGTTCTGTGCTGGTGCTTCGGCGGTGGGGTCACACCCGTTCTCATTCCGAACACGGAAGTTAAGCCCACCTGCGCCGATGGTAGTCGCAAGGCGAGAGTAGGTCGGCGCCAGCACAGAATGCTCAAAAGAAACACTCCGCACCAAAGATGCGGGGTGTTTCTGTATGTCGTATAATCAGATACGTCTCATATGACTACCACCTGCAAGCTGTTACCTATAAGCTCCTAATATGTCCTGGGCATCAAAGAGGAGAGGGATGTATCTTGGTGCGATTTTTCTATTTTTTGCAGTAATTTTTGGAACTCCGCTCGCACTATGGCTCTATGAGCCGCCCTCTTGTTTTGACGGCAAAAGGAACCAAAAAGAAACGGCGATTGATAAAGGTGGCCCGTGCCAGCTTCTTGACGAACGTTATCTTACGCCGCATGCGATCTTGTGGTCGCGTAGTTTTCAGGTGCGAGGAGGGGAGCGTGGAGCAGTCGCCTACATTGAGAATCCCAACAGCGAAGCGGGAGTTCAGAAAGTGGCATACCGTTTCAGGATTTACGACGAACGCAACATCCTCGTCGCTGTACGCGAGGGAACAACTTTTATAATGCCTGGCGGCCTGACACCCGTTTTCGAGGGTGCGATTGATACAGGAAATCGTACAGTAGCTCGCACATATTTTGAGTTTACGGATACTCTTGTTTGGAAGCATATGAAAGATGCGACAGAAGCACTCACTGTCAAAGACAAACAAATATACGACACGACCACATCACCGCGTCTCTCCGCGGTTATAAAGAACGAATCTGTTGCAGAAATAACGAACACTTCCTTCGTCGCGGTTGTATTTGATACGGCGGGGAACGCTTTTGCCGCTTCCGAGACACTTCTTCCGCGCATCGCGGCAGGTGCGGAACGTGATATCGTGTTCACATGGCCTGAGCACTTTCGTTTTACGGTTGGTCGCATTGATATACTACCTCTTTTACCACCCGCTTTCTTCCGCTGAGAACGATCGATCACCATGATTTCCAGATTGCAGTCTGTTACAGACGGGAAACTCCGCGTATTTTCGCATATTGACTGGTATTTATTATCGGCCGCGGTCACAATAGCGCTACTTGGGCTCGTGACCATGCATTCTTTTTCCGGGCAGAATGCCTTTTTCGAACGGCAGGTTGTTTGGATAGGAATTGCCGTTCTCGTATTCTTTGCCACTAGTATTCCGGAATATCGTTTTCTTCAACGCACGCCCGTTGTCGTCGCTCTCTACATAGGAGTGATTTTTTTTCTCGGCCTCGTATTCTTTTTTGGCACCATTGTCAAAGGCGCACAGACCAGACTCGACCTCGGATTGTTCGCGTTTCAGCCGTCTGACCCTGCAAAACTCATTCTCGTCGCTCTTCTTTCCAAGTATTTCGCCCGGAGGCACATAGAGATAGCACATATACGCCACATTCTCATTTCCGGCTCCTATGCTTTTTTGTTGTCACTATTGGTATTTTTCCAACCGGACTTAGGAAGCGCCATAATCATCGCTTCTATCTGGATGGGCGTGGTTTTGGTCGCAGGTATCTCATGGAAACACCTCGCTACGCTCCTTGTTATTGCTATGCTTGTCTCCGGCGGTCTGTGGCAGTATGGTCTGCAACCCTATCAAAAATCTCGCGTTCTGACCTTCCTGCATCCTCTGACAGACATTCAAGGGGCGGGATATAACGCATATCAATCGATGATTGCCGTCGGAAGCGGGGAGATACTCGGCAAGGGGGTCGGGTATGGAACGCAGTCTAAGCTCCGATTCCTACCCGAATATGAGACGGATTTCATATTCGCGGCATATGCTGAAGAGTGGGGATTTATCGGTGTCCTGCTTCTCTTCGGGTTATTCGGCATCGTGTTCATGCGAGTACTTGGATTTGCCCTGCGTGCTAAGGATAACTTCGACTCACTCTTTGCGGCGGGGATAGCGATCTACTTTCTGGCACAATTCATTGTTCATGTGGGGATGAACGTAGCACTCTTGCCCATCACGGGAACCACCATACCCTTTATGAGCTACGGCGGCTCGCATCTCATTACGGAATTTGCCGCACTCGGCATTCTTATGGGGATGCGACGGCGCGCTAGGCCGATGCCCTCGGCGCGTGATGAGACGGAACTCGTAGGGGCAGTTTAGACGTACCGTGCCATTGTAGAATCAAACATGTGTTGAAATAAGCGCGTCCCAAGTGATACTTGAGACGGAGTCTTTCGTGAAATTCTCTCGACAGCACTAGCGAGTGCATCCCCTGACTTGGATGGGACGATCAATATGTTCGGAATACTCGACGCTTCGGACCTCACCGCTTCGGTTGCAACTATCGGCAATCCTGCCGCGGCCGCTTCTAGAAGGACATACGGCATACCCTCCTTTATAGAAGGCAATATAAATATGTCGAATGCGGGAAGGTATCGAGAAGCCTCGGTAGAAAGGTTTTCCGGCGGCTTATTTGATGCAATGCTCTCAAATGATATTGATTGGGAAACGCCCAGCTCTTTCGCATAATTCGGCAGAGAAGAATACTCCTCACCATCCCCAATGATCGAATACGTGTATTTTTGAGGCGTACGTTCCTCTAGCTCTTTCATCATCTCGATTCCATATCTCAATCCTTTATTTGGTGTTAGTTCCGCGATTGTGACTAAACGAACGGAATTAAGGAATAAATCCGTGCTCTCAAACATTGATTCCTCCGCTCGCGCCCTTGTGTACATTTCGAGCGATTTGAACGCAAGGGGAATGTAGTCAATCTTTTTTCGGACAAACCACATGCGCTTTCCTCGGAGTTCGTCAGATTTTGAGACAACAATTACCGTGTGACTAAGGAGTGCTGTAAACCAGCTAATCAGATATAATCCGAATCGTAGCAACGCGTTCCTGTCTTCTTTGAATGGCCAGCCATGGACGGTGAAGATGATGCTCCGGACGCCCGTAAAACGTGCGGCGAGAGCGCCAAGAGCGGCAGCCTTCGAGCTGTTCAAATGGACAATGTCCGGATGTATTTCCTTAATATACAGATATATTTCTAGAAAACTCTTTATGTCAGGAATTACGGCAATGTCTCTATCGAGAGAGGGGAATTGGTGAATCGTTATACCTTCGTAAGAAAGGTTTTCCGCCAGCTTTCCATGCGTCCCATATGCGACGATTATCCTGAATCTCTCTTTTGGTAAACTAGTTGCAAGATCATTAACATATTTTTGCGCCCCACCCCATGTGGCCTTAGTTATTAGATACAATATTTTTTTCTTTTCCATAGTTGTGTCATGTCTCATTTAGTGTCATACTAGCAGGTATGACGCTGGTCCCAAAGCGGGAGTACGTCCTACTCCTTTTGGGGGATGCGATGGTGTTTACTATCGCTCTTTGGATGACGCTTGCGCTTCGTTATCTGGAAATCCCGAGCTGGGATCTTTTCTTCAAACACCTTGGACCATTCTCGATTCTTTTTGCTCTCTGGCTTGTCATCTTTTTTCTTGCTGGTCTTTACGGAAAACACACGCGCATTTTTCGTAGCCATCTTTCCGCGAATATTCTCTCAACGCAAATCATCAACATGATGTTTGCTGCGGTTTTCTTTTTTCTTGTGCCGACATTCGGGCTTGCGCCGAAAACGATTTTAGTCTTATACCTCTTCATTTCATTCGCACTTATCTATGTCTGGCGCGTTTCTCTTTTTCCACGCATGCGCTTTCCGCGCAAGCTTAAAGGTGTTTTGATTGCTTCTGGGCCTGATGCACAAGCGCTCGCGGAAGAGGTGGCGAGTGATGCGCTTTGCCCATTCTCTTTTGTACAGGTCGTTGACTCTAGGAAATCACCTTCATACGAAGTCATTCAACATGCATGTCGTATTATAGAAGAAGACAGCATGACATTTCTTGTTGGCGATTTCTCTGACAAAGCATTCATATCCGCGCGCCCGATCATCTATAATGCCGCGTTCAACAAGAAACAATTCGCGGTCGTTGACATAGTCGAGTTGTACCAAGAAGTGTTCGACCGTGTTCCATTGTCTCTTGTACAGTACGAATGGATTCTTGCGAGCGTTACGGCAACACCGCTCTACGACATCATGAAGCGCATACTTGATATTCTCGGGGCGCTCTCCATCGGCCTTATCACACTTCCGATCTACCCTTTCATTATGCTTGCGATAAAGTTTGACGATGGCGGCTCTATCTTTATCACACAGGAGCGTATAGGAAAGTATGAAAAACCATTTCGTGTTTTAAAGTTCAGAACAATGACGGGAAACGATCAGGGTGACTATGGCGTGGGCGGCAAGACGAAGCTGTCGGTGACTCGTGTGGGAAAATGGCTACGAGTTTCTCGTATAGATGAATTGCCCCAGTTATGGAATGTCCTCAAAGGGGAACTCTCGCTTGTGGGTCCACGCCCGGAATTGCCTTCTTTGGCAAGAGAGTATAGTGCACGTATTCCGTACTACAATGCTCGACATCTCGTAGCGCCAGGACTTACCGGTTGGGCGCAGATCAAACACGACAAAGATCCGCATCATGGCGCAAATACCGTTGAGACTAAGACGAAACTCTCGTATGATCTCTACTATCTGAAACGCCGCTCGCTTTTTCTTGATTTATTTATTATCCTTCAAACTATTCGTATTGTGCTTAGCGCACGCGGAACTTAATGCATGGCAAAAAAAAAGATGATAGTAACGGGTGGAGCAGGATTTATCGGAAGCAATCTGTCTCGAGCGCTCTGCGAGTCTGGTCATGAAGTGCATATCATTGATCGAGACCCCTCTCTCCGACGCGCGACTCTTCCAAAGGAAGCGACGATCCATGAGAAAGACATACGACATACCAACGACATTCAGAACATAATGAAAGACGCGGATACCGTATTCCATTTTGCGGCTGTGCCGCGCGTACCGTATTCTATTGAACATCCTACCGAGACCACCGATGAAAACGTGACAGGTACGGTGTCTGTGCTCACTGCCGCTACGAGGGCGAAAGCTCGACGTGTTGTGTACTCATCGTCCGGCTCCGCATACGGTACGCAAAAAACGCTTCCTCTTGTAGAAACGATGCCGGCAAATCCCGCTAGCCCATACGGCCTGCAGAAGTACGTCGGCGAACTCTTCGCGGCTATGTGGCCGGGACTCTATGGTCTTGAAACAGTAAGTCTTCGTTACTTCAATGTATATGGCCCCGGTCTGGATCCTGACGGTCCGTATGCACTCGCCATCGGTAGATTTCTCTTAGCGCGGAAAAATAGTGAACCGATAACAATCTTTGGTGACGGTACTATCACGCGCGATTTCACTCATGTGCGGGATGTGGCTCATGCAAACATTCTTGCTTCGGAAAGTTCAAAGGTCGGGAAAGGGGAGGTCATCAATATCGGAACCGGACGGAATGTGTCCATAAAAGTGCTTGCCGAAATGTTCGGAGGGGAGATTATCTATGGCCCGCCTCGCATAGAAGCTCATGATTCATTGGCAGACAACAGGAAAGCAAAAGAGTTGCTTGGGTGGGAGCCCACCATCAAACTTGAAGATGGCATTGCGGAGCTTAAAAAGGAATGGGGTTTAGAAAAATAAGGAGCTTGCGACTATATTTTTCTTAACCCAGCCCCAATTTCAACAGTTATTTATTTACAGAATCACTACACGTATGATAAGCTCGATTACCATGAATGATATAAACTGTCACCAAAATTGGAGCTGGATGTAAGTTGTTTCTAAACTCACTTACGCTCGTTAAGAAAAACTAACACATGATATTGGATGGGCGCGCGATTGCCGAGGATGTATATGTGGAACTTGCCGAGCGTCGCAAGAATACCGTTTCTGATGTAAAGCTCGGCATTGTCGTAGTGGGCGAGAATCCAGTCATCGCGTCGTTTGTACGTATCAAAGAACGTGCCGCAACACGCCTTGGTGTGACGATAGAGCGCATAAACTTACCCGCAGATGCTTCTCAAGAGGTTATTATCGGATCGATACAAGATATAGCAATGCGCTCGGATGGGGTCATCGCTCAACTTCCATTCCCGAAGGGGATTGATGTGGATGCCGTACTTGCGGCTGTACCCGTAGAAAAGGACGTTGATGCTTTAAATCCGACGATTCCTGAAGACAAGAGGCCCGTACATGCGCCCGTTGCGCTTGCTATAGTGGAATTACTTCGACACGCCGGTGTCAAGATTTCCGGCAAGCGAACCGTCGTTGTCGGCGCAGGACGTCTAGTCGGCGCGCCGTCGGCGTGGCTTCTTGGGAATCTCGGCGCGAATGTCTCTCTTTTCACACTTGAAGAAGGTTCTATAGATGATATTAAGGACGCAGACATTGTGATTCTTGGAACAGGAAATCCCGGATTCATAAAACCGGAGCATATTAGAGAGGGAGTAGCACTCATCGATGCCGGTACCAGTGAGCTTAATAAAAAAATTATAGGAGATGCCGATCCTGCGTGTGCCGATAAAGCAGGTGTCTTCACCCCTGTTCCTGGTGGTGTCGGTCCCGTTTCTGTCGCAATGATTTTTAAGAACCTGTTTGATTTACTGGAAAAGCGTCGATAGATAGGTATACTTGACGGTCATGTGGAAAATACGTCTTACGGCGGCGCTCATTCTCGCTCTTGGAGTGGGGTTTGGATGGCTTGTATACGATGGACAAGTTAACGGCACACGGCCGTTTCGACTCGGACTGGATCTTTCCGGTGGCACCCAGCTTGTGTACCGCGCCGACCTCTCTGCCATATCTGAAGGTGATGCTAACGAATCCATGGCTGCTCTTCGCGACACCATCGAACGCCGTGTAAATTTATTTGGTGTTTCGGAGCCCATCGTACAAACCCAGCACGGAGGTACGTTCGCAGGTGATCCACAAGAGCGTCTCATTGTTGAGCTTCCGGGTATTACAGATACGCAAAAGGCGATAGAACTCATCGGACAGACACCTGTTCTGGAATTTCGCATGCTACGCTCCGACCAGCCAATTCCTGCGACGGGTATTTCGATTGATAATGTGAATGAAGTATTTGAGATGGCCGCCATAACAGGAAAGCATCTCGCCAGCGCTCAGCTACAATTCGATCAATCACTTGGCGCACGACCGAATGACCCAGTGGTTGCACTTAATTTTAATTCAGAGGGAGCAGATATCTTCGCGGAGCTTACAAGGAACAATGTCGGGAAATATTTCGGCATCTTTCTGGACGGTGTTCCAATATCGATTCCCGTCATTCGCGAAGCGATCCCTGGCGGTACCGCGGTTATCTCTGGTGGTTTTGATGCCAATGAGGCAAAAGAGTTGGCGCGCAATCTGAATTATGGAGCGCTTCCAGTGCCGATCGAACTTATTGGTACACAAACGGTTTCTGGAACGTTAGGAGCGGAAGCAGTGGAACGCGGCATAACCGCTACCCTCTGGGGTATTTTGGCGGTCGTCCTTTTCATGATCTTTTGGTATCGTTTGCCTGGTATTGTCGCATTCCTTGCGCTCTCATTCTACATTGTCGTCATTCTAGCTCTGTTCCAGTGGATTCCCGTGACACTTACTGCCGCCGGTATCGCGGCATTCATTCTTTCTGTCGGCATGGCAGTGGATGCGAACGTTCTTATATTTGAACGCATGAAAGAGGAGTTGCGAGGTGGCAAAGACACTGCCGATTCTATACGAGACGGTTTCGCGCGCGCATGGCTTTCCATACGGGACTCCAACATTTCTTCTATGATTACGGCGATCATTCTTTTTTGGTTCGGCACGTCGCTCATTAAAGGATTTGCACTTGTATTTGGACTGGGTGTTTTGGTGTCTATGCTTTCATCTATTACCATATCGCGTACGCTCCTTTTGGCGCTCGGCGTTGATGCGAAGTCCGGTATCTTGCACTTCTTTTTTGGGAGCGGCATCAGAAATTAGGTATGATTATTGTTAGATACCGGAACACATTTTTTGCAATAACTGGAGCGATAGTATTCGCGGCTCTTTTGTCTGTCGCAGTATTCGGACTTCATCTTGGGACCGATTTCACCGGAGGTGCTCTCATACAGGCAACGTATGAAAATGGCCGTCCTGCGCCGGAGACGCTATCACAGTATCTCGATACGGCCGGCTTTTCCGGTTACTCACTGCGCGAAGCGAATGAGAACGATTACATACTTCGAGCGGCTAATCTTACGAGCGAACAGCGTGGAAACCTTGCAGATACACTCTCTGTTGGCGGAGAGTCACCGGCAGTAATCAATCAACTTACTGAAGTCGGTCCGGTGGTGGGAGAAGAGCTTCGCAACAAGGCCGTTATCGCACTTGCGCTTGTTTTGATCGCGATATTGTTTTTCATCGCATTTGCGTTCCGGAAAGTCTCGGAACCTGTTTCTTCTTGGATATATGGATTAATAGCGCTTGTAACTCTTGGCCACGATGTTCTCATACCGGTCGGATTTTATGCAGTTCTTGGATTTTTTACTGGAGCCCAAGTGGATACGCTTTTTATAACAGCCGTTCTTACGGTGCTTGGCTATTCTGTACACGACACCATCGTCGTATTTGACCGAGTGCGTGAGAATCTTCGCATTAATCAGGAGCGTGGTCGTAGAGAAGATTTTACCGAGGTCGCAGGCCGCAGTTTGAACCAGACTCTCGTGCGTTCCGTAAATACATCACTGACGACGGCGATGGCTTTGACCGCACTTTTTCTTCTTGGCCCAGCTTCGACGCGCGATTTCTCACTCACGCTTCTCGTGGGAATCATAGCCGGTACATACTCGTCAATATTCCTCGCTACTCCGCTCTTGGTCGCTGTCGAGAGGTGGCGTGCAAAGTGAGGCAAATAATCCGAATAATATAGAAAGGACGGCAGGCTATTCATAGCCGCCGTCCTTGCTCATTGCTGTCTTAAGGAGGGCAAAGATCTTCCCGAAGGCGTGCCTCCAGGGAAGTGAGACTGGCGTGGCTCACTTGGATGTTCAACTTTCGTGTGCATCCTGTGAGTTGTCGGATCCGATTCCAGTTGTTGTTCGGTAGAATAACTAAAATTCGGTGGACACCCTCCAAAGAGATATTTTCAACACCATCGTCGACGATGACTCGGACGTCCATCCTCTCGAGCCTGGAGACGATTGAAATCCGTTCCTCGGCGCACCAAGTGCTGTCGGGCGGTATGACCAGAATGGTACAGATCATTATCGTAGTCTCTCCCTAATAAGGTTGATATGAAAGAACGTGTGCGAGCTCTGAAGTCGCATAGCAGGATTCGCGGGATTGCGGCCTGCGATTTGTGTTCGTTTTATAGGATTTTCCTAGAAGCTAGCAGCTAGAAACTGGAAGCTAATTCGGGCACACATCGCGGGCTACAAACAGAAAGCCCCTCCGGAGAGGGGCTTCTGGTTTTTGCTTTGCTTAGTTTACTTGAGCAACGACGCAGATACCCCTTCCCGAGAAGTAAAGAAAAAGAAGAAGTCGCCTGCGCAGGACGCTACGGCGAACCGAGGTGCGCTGAAGAATGAAATCCGACCGTTACTCATACATGAGATAGTAGAGGACACAAAGTTTTCCGTCAAGTACAAAAACGGCGCCGAGGATCGAACTCGGCGCCGTCATGGGATGGCTCGCAGTGGGCAGACTACCAGCCGACAGGATCCTTCTCTCCGGGGGGACCCTGTAGCCGATTCTTGCCGCTGCCGGGAGGAGGAAGTCTCGAAGGACCTTCTCCCTCGGTCTCTTTTAAAGTGCTGCCCGCACTTTTGGTCGTTTGGTCGCTCATGTTCACCTCCACGTTTGCGACATTGTGGCCTAAAGGATCACGGAACATTTAATTGCGTTCCGGAAGGTGGGAGAGAGGAAAATAAGGAGAAAAGGAGAGAATCGCCCACATTCCGAAAAACAAGGAGAAATACAAAATCCGCCCTCAGAGTGCGAGTCGATAGACTCGTACGCAAGGGCGGATTTGGTATGTACCTATATCATAGGTCTATATGCCGTTTCATTTTCCAATGTACTCCTACTAGTCGAGGTGTCAATAGGGAAAGGTGGAGGGTCTTCGCTTGACAGTACTTCGAGCTCTGGCTAGGATTTCTCTCATGACAGCTCACATCGAGATTATCTCGATTATTACCCCAAGTAAGGGGCTTTCGAGCTGTTAGATTCTACAAATAAAGACAGCAAAGAAGGCCCCGAAAGGGGCTTTTTTCGTGGCTCGGGATCGGTTCACAGGGAAGCGGTTCGATCCCGGGACACGAGCATGAATACCATGCTTGGGAGCATCCGGACGGATAGCTGAATATCCGTGGCTCTTTTTGGGGAAAGAAAATGACGAAAGTTTTTTGTTCACCATCCGCGCGTCCGTCAAATCAGCCGGAACCCCTTTTCACCGATGGACGGGGTGTTGGCGGGGAAGACTTATCGACCGATGGCCACAAGGCAACGCTCAGCGATCGCGTCGCCGAGGAACTTGCGCGGGATGACAAGGTAATCGTCGTCGGCCCACATCGTGGCGGGACCTCAGGAGTCTCTCCGAAATTTAGGGGCTTGTAATCACCCCCTGTGCGTTAACGACCATCCGCCCCACGCGGCGCGGATGGTCATTTCTTTTTATACATACTCGCTGGTTTGACAACATTTCACACCTACTCTATCCTCCCAGTATGTTGAGCAAGCAAACCAAAGGCCTCCTTCTTGGGCTTCTTCTTACCCACTCGGGTGGAGGTTTTGCTTGTGTCTAGATTCTAAAAAAGAAACCAGATACAAAAAAGCCCTCCACCTAGGAGGGCTTGTTCTTTTTGTTCGTTGAATCAAAAAGTTCCAACTTGCTAGGAGGTGAATAATCCGATGAAAATTCATGTATGCGGAAATGGCGAACCTGCCAAAGGACTTGCCGCGGAGGTGTGTGGGCTAGTAGCCCAGCTCCAAAACATCGAACTCATTAGATGTGGGAGGCCACGTGGGTACAAAGGGGAGCAAAAGATAAGAATTCCTACCAGATGGACAGCCGGCCATATCTCGGTTGTCGTGTGCGACACTCGTTATGGAGAGCGAGTTATCGATATCCACACTACAAAACCTGGGGCAATCGCTCGCATTATGCGCAAAAAGTTAGGAGGGCGGCGCGTTCTGTGTGAGTAAAAACCTTAAGACTTGTAATGGGACGAGCACGATTTAGCCGCCGGCATTCTCTTGTCGGCGGCTCCTTCTTTGCGTTTATGAGGGTATGACCGAGCTTATTTCGTAAGCTATACGGTCGAGATCGAGGTCGGATTTTACGAGATGTTTTGCTGCGCCAAGCGCCTTCGTGCGATCTATGTCATCTTGCTGTCCCAAGTTAGAAAGTACTATAACCGGCACTTTTTTGAGCCGCTCATCTTTTTTAATATGATTCAGAATGTCGAAACCGCTTATACCCGGAAGTACGAGATCCAGCAATATGACGTCGGGCGTTTCTTTTTCAAGAATGTGCAAGGCCTCTTCACCGTCGCGCGCGTGGAGCGCCACGGTACCCTCGGCGACCAATTTTGTACTTAGAAGCTCGCTAAGGAACGTATCGTCCTCGATCCAGAGGATTTTTCGCCCCTTCAATTTTTTCCGTGTCTCATTTGAAACCGAATCGTTCGTTTTTTCAGACAATTGGGCACGCACTTTTGCGAGGACCTCTTCGGGCTCGAACTGTGCCTTTATGAGGTAGTCTTTTACTCCCAATGCGAGTACACGGTTTATCTCAACAGGTTCCCCTGAATTGGAGATGACGATAACCGGAATGGAAGCGCTACGAGGGTCTCTCTGGCGGGCTTCGAGAATTTCATACCCGTTGAATGTGGGCAAGTTAAGATCCAAAAGTATTAGATCCGGCTGAGTGGATGAGATGCGCTGGAAACCCTCGGCGCCGTCGCGCACCAGTGTAACTTCATATCCTTCGTGCGCGAGTTTTTGCGTGAGTACATCACCCAAAAACGGATCATCCTCGATTATCAGTATTTTCTTTTTCATTTCTGTTTACGATTATTTTTGATAATGGGAAGTTCAACGTGAAAAGTTGTACCTTCGCCCTCTTTGCTTTCGAATCCTATAGTCCCGCCGTGTTTTTCTACGATACCTTTTGCAATGAACAGCCCTAACCCGGATCCGTCCGGTTCCATTCTGGCGGCGTTCTCACCTCGGAAGAAACGAGAGAATATATTTTTCTGTTGTACCGGCGGGATGCCTATGCCGGTGTCGGACACTGCAACACGCATACGCCCCGGTACGTCCTCTCGTATTTCCATGTTCACTATTCCTCCAGGCCTTGTATATTTTACCGCATTTTCGATGAGATTCTGAAATACGGCGCGCATATCCTGTGCACCTATTTTAATCGATGGATAAGAGTCCTTGCGACCCGCGAATCGTAAGGTTATATGCTGTTTATCAGCCAGTGGTTGCATTTCAATAAGTACGTTATCTAGGAGGTCAGGCAGTATGGTGGTGGCTTCGGGCGAGCTCTGAAGCTTACCAGAGTCAATCTTGTCAGAAAGTAATAAATCTGAGAGAAGAGATAGCATTCGGTCGTTACTCTCGTATGTTTTCATGAGGAATGTACGTTGCTCGTTCGTAATCGGTCCGACATCTCCTTTTAGTAGCATACTGATTGTCCATTTTATAGCTGAAAGGGGGGTGCGTAGTTGATGGGTTGCAGTTGAAACGAAATCAGACTTCATCTGATCGAGCGTGCGCAGTCTCTCGTTTGCGCGCGTGAGTTCAAGGTCGCGCCGAATGAGGAGCTTGCCGCTTCGATCAAGTTGTTGGTTGGCTCTATCGAGAATCTCGACCTTTTCCGCCAGTTCCTTTGTCCGTCCTTTGACTTGCTCTTCCAATCCGGACGTATACTGCAAGATTTTCTCTGCCATTTCATTCATAACGCTGGCAAGTACCGAAAGCTCATTTTTTACCGTGATGTGCGCTCGCGCCTTGTAATTACCTGTTCCAAGATTTTCGACATTCTTTATAAGAATGGAGAGCGGCTCAAACAAGTATCGTCGGAGTGTTGCAAACTCATAAGCCGCCAGCAACAACAAAAGAAACGTAAATATAAGAAGGATTCGGGTGTTCTTTTGTGTTTCAGCCATCAGTATTGAAAGAGGGATCTCCGCAACAACAATCCAATCTGTCAGCGGCAGTATTTCTGCTTGCCCAACCACTTCAGCGTTCAAAAGACCGGTATACGAATATATATCGGAATCATTGCGTAGATTAATGACGATATCTCTCGCAAATTGAGAACGTGGGGCCGGAACAGAGCGATTTGACACCAGGATAGCTCCTTCGGTGTCAACGATGTATACATGAGCCGTTCCGTCCGGAGAAGCGGATGCGACGGTCTCCCATAATACGCTTATATCTATCGTTGCCCGTATCATGCCGACCGGCCGTCTGTTTATTAGTATCGGAAGCGCCCATATTATGTACGGTGTCCCATATACTGATGTTTTTGGCTCCGAAATCTTCTCACGTCCATTGTGAACTGTATCAATGAAATATTGCGCACGCGTTATGTCTTCGGAAAGAGGGGCAATAGACGCAGTTGCCTCCTCGACTTTGTAAATCTCACTTCCATTCGCATCAAAAATCGCTAGTTCAATGATCGCCGGATCTTCTTTGGTGATATTATCGAGGAATCTGCGTTCGGTATCGGTTAATTGCATTATCCTCGCGCTTTTGGATGCGATAACAAGGTTCCGATGAGAGTTCTCAAAGAAAGATATGATGCGCTCTTTTGTTAAATATGCGATTCTCTCCGGGACTCTTGCGGCCTCTGCCCGATTGCGCGCATATGAGTAGTATGTCAACGAACCAAGTGCAATAATGAGTACAAGCAGGAACAGAGAAAACGGAACACCAAGGCGAACCAAAAGCCGATGGCGAAGCGCTATTGAATGTCGCATGCGGGAACAGGATTTTATCCAGAAAGGTCGGTTATGAAAGTAAAGCGGCCTTCTTCCACCCTCGATCCACTGATCAATTTTGCCGTTGTATCGCCGTTCGAATCGAATCCCCATGTGCCCGATAATCCTTTATACGAACGTGTGCCCCTTACTTCGCGCAGAATCTTTGCTCTATCTGTCGAGCCGGTGCGCGCGATGGCCTCGATAAGCAATTTTGCAGCATCATATGCCATAGCCCCAAACACGTCCGGATCTTTATTGAATTGACTCCTGTACTTTTCAAGATATCGTTCTGCATCCTCAGTCTTTATTTCCTCTGGAGGAATGCCGACCGAAGTTACATATATGCCTTCAGCGGCGTTGCCGGCGCGCATCAGGAAATCTTCTTCGAAAATCCCATCCGGTCCCATGAATGCCGCCTTAATATCTAAAGAGCGTATAGCAATTAGTAATTCCGGTCCGCCGTTCGGAGTAGTTCCACCATAGTAGACGAGATCCGCGTTACTTTTCGCAATATCAGCTGCCACCGCGTCAAAATCAGAGCTTGAGGATATTGAGGCGCGGCCTACCACTTCTATCCTTCGTCTTTTCGCTTCCGCTTCGAAGAGCTGTGCGATTCCGATGCCGTACGCATCTCCATCATCAAAAATGTATACGGAATTGAATCCAAGATCGCGTGCCCACTGTGCGCCCGCAGGACCCTGCAAATCGTCAGTAGTGGAAACGCGCACGAAATGACGCACGCCCGTTGGATAAAAAACACCCGGCTCGCCAGGCAAGAACCCTATTTTGGTAAGGCCGGGCCATGTGGTTGCAGGCGATATCTGCACGATTCCAGCCATGTTGAGTATAGGCATAGAAATTTTCGCTGCGCCACTATTTATAGGACCGAAATAAGCGACGACATTTTCGATGGAGGCAGCAGCGTTCGCATTACGCTCCTCCTTTTGCGGATCCCACGCGCCCGTTTCGTCGCCGCCCTCGAAGACCTCGAGCTGGAGAGAAATATTCCCTGCGTAGTAATTCACTTCGTCAAGCGCAAGCTGTACGCTTTGTAGAATGCCTTTTGTGCTTTCAAGCGCTAAAGGGCCACTGAATACGATGGTTGCGGTTGCGGGTTCACTTGTACGCTGCAAGACCAAAAAGTATGCGGCCCCGAGGAGGATGAAGAGCGCTACAACGATAGATCCATAAACGAATGGGCGAGGAAAATTAGCCGACGCATCCATACCGTTTATGACTCTGCAAGTACCACGATAACAACTGTTTCGTTATGAAAAGCCGGATTACACTTCTCGATGTTACGCACCTCTCCTCCGAGAGGGGCCTGCTCCCCGTATGTATAAAAACCTATAAGAGGGACATCTTCGCCTATTGCCTCTTGGATGGCGTCAATTTCCTCTCCTGAACGATCACCGAACAACTTATTGCGTGCAATACAATTGAAAATTATGACTGCCTTTGGAATACCGCCGTCAAGTTGTGCTACTGCGTTTTCGGCGGCGGACTTAGCGACCTTTATCGCCTCCTCGCGACTTCCTATCATGAGTTGAATTTCCGAGCCGAGCGGGATCTCGGCCGCGCATGTGATGGATCCTTTTTCATCTACCGTGATAGGATCACGAATAAGCATTTCATCGCTACCTTCTACTCGCATGCCGAGCGGGTATGTTATGGCTAGCTTTGCCAAGGTATCTATTTTCAACTGTTTCGCCTCTTCCTCTCCAAAGTAATCTTCGTAGATTTTTATTGCCGGCTTGCCATTCAGTTCGTGAAGTACAGAACCCTCAGACTTGGTTACTTTAAAAGAGGTGCCAATCGGTAGCCAACCGTGTTTGACTCCTATACCTATTCGAAAGTTCCCCGATAGGCCAAGTCCTGCAACAGCTCCTGAATACACTTTCTCACTGAGATATTGGTACGTCTTTACAAATTTAAAATCGTCTCCCGAGGCGCCGCCGACGACCGGGAAGTGTTCTCCTAGTGAATCAAGTACGCCTCGCACTGTCTCCGCACCATTTCCTACGAGTACGTCGGGAAACATCATGAATGCCTTGAGACCCTCTTCGGCCTGCGCTTTGACGGCATCCGCCGCTCGTTTTCCGGCATCGCGCGCACCTTTTGAGATACCCTCTCCGATGCCTCCATAAAACTTAATGGTGTCTGAAGCGATAAGCATGACCGCTACAGAACGCTTACCCAAGGGGCCTTCCGTCGTGATTTCTCCCGCTGTTGAGGTTCCAATAACAAGCGCATCTTTGCTCACGGAACGCACACCGGCAAGCATTCTCTCCTGGTCGTACTCAACGGATGAGAACACTATTGCAACGTCTGCCGTTGCTTCCTTGAGCTTATCGAACGCTTCCTGGCACGCCTTCGCGCCCACGGCGTACGGATCACTTCCATAATCAGAACCCACACTTGCTTTGATGGACATACGTGCCTTTAAGTATACACCCGGGATTGACGCGATCTTTACTTATGCACACCTAGATAAGGGGTGATCTATATGTCATGAAAAGCGTCAAATGCGCTGGACTCGTACAAAGCGTTGACAGAAAATCTGATTCCTCTATACTGTGCCGACCATCGCTCCTGCGTTGGATTGTCGAAACGCACTTGCGCGTAGGCATAATGCGGAGCCGCTTTTGCTCTTACGAGCTTCGGCGGGACAAGGGCGATGTGCGCCGAGATTTTCTTGACGGTACTTGCCGAGATTTACTTCACGGTACTCCGTGTTAGTAAATCCAAATGTGGTCGCCTGCGAGCCACCTGTCGCAGAAAATCCAAGTGCACTTGCGTAATCGCAAGGTGCCCGAAAAATTCATATGAATTCTTTCGTGAGACCTTTGAAAACTGAATATTCGATTAAAAACATGCAAATTAAATTGGTATCGAATTTCCTGAGGGAAATTCGATATGGTCGTCGCTTGCACAGAAATGGAAGTTACTTTCATTTCGTTCGGCTCGCGTAGACCATAAGAAAACACACACCCTTCAACATTCGCATTCGCGAGTGTTCAGGGTAAACAAACCCTAAAACATCTGACAAGCGGATGTTCGGGTAAAAAAGTAATTGGAAGAAAAGAAATATACATTCTTTTGTTCTGTCCATCCTAAAAAAAGAAGTTAAGTCAAATTCGTAAGAATTCTTATTATTCGTCAGGACTCGTCCTCGCGGATATATGCAATAATTCTTTTACTTAGAGTTTGATCCTAGCTCAGGGTGAACGCTGGCGGTATGGATAAGGCATGCAAGTCACGGGGGCCGCAAGGCAACCGGCAGACGAGGTAGTAACAGGTAGGAACGTACCCCGAAGTTTGGTATAGCTCGTCGAAAGACGGGGTAATCCCAAATAGTCCCGAACATCAACTTTGAAATGGTCTCGCAAGAGTAAACCCGTACACCAACTTTGGCATAGCGCCGAAGGCGGTCGAGGAGTTGGAACTTGCGCCGCGTGCGCATCGAGATTTCGTATAACGATTGACTCGGATGTGGCGCAAGAGAGACGATGTCAAAGTTGGTGTCCGGGTAAAGCTCCGGCGCTTCGGGAGCGGCCTGCCATGTATCAGCTAGTTGGTGAGGTAATGGCTCACCAAGGCTATGACGCATAGGGGACCTGAGAGGGTGACCCTCACCGATCGGACTGAGAACGGCCGATACCCCTACGGGGGGCTGCAGCCGAGAATATTCGACAATGGGCGAAAGCCTGATCGAGCGATACCGCGTGGTGGATGAAGTGCTTCGGCACGTAAACATCTTTTATCGGGGAGGAAGTAATTGACGTTACCCGATGAATAAGGGGCTCCTAACTCTGTGCCAGCAGGAGCGGTAATACAGAGGCCCCGAGCGTTACCCGGAATTACTGGGCGTAAAGAGTGCGTAGGTGGTCGTGTTAGTCGTTTGTTAAAGCCCGGGGCTCAACCCCGGACACGCGGACGAAACGGCACGACTTGAGGGCGTGAGAGGTGAATGGAACTCATGGTGTAGGGGTGAAATCCGTTGATATCATGGGGAACACCGAAAGCGAAGGCAATTCACTGGCGCGTTCCTGACACTCAAGCACGAAAGCGTGGGGAGAGAACGGGATCAAGAAGGTATCTGGTCCCCTCCGAAAGTGATTTCGGAGCGCAAATTCGGCTATATGCGGGAACACCTGCGAATGTCGGAGTACCGAAAGGTAACAATCTCCGAACGATGCAGACAATCCGCAGGGAAGGTCCCGGCCCTTTCTTCAGGAAAGAGCGGGAAACCCTCAGAGACTACACGCCGAACGTCCGCAAATTGCGGACGATGATATAGTCCGACCTCCATAGCGATATGGAGATTCAGTTACTCTTATCGGGGGTAATTGATCTTCAACAGTATTTTCTAGAAGCTAGTAGCTAGAAGCTATTGTTACGGAGTAACAAACTGTAGATACCCCGGTATTCCACGCCCTAAACTATGTCAACTGGCTTTCCGGAGTATCGACCCTCTGGGAGGCGAAGCTAACGCGTTAAGTTGACCGCCTGGGTAGTACGGCCGCAAGGCTAAAACTCAAAGGAATAGACGGGAGCTTGCACAAGCGGTGGAGCGTGTGGCTTAATTCGTCGCTAAGCGAAGAACCTTACCAGGGCTAGAAATCCTACTGCACGCCTAGCGAAAGCTAGGAAGCCTTCGAGGGTGTAGGACAGGTGATGCATGGCTGTTTCGACGGCCCTTTCCTCTGCAAAGAGGATCGATCATTGGCTCATAACGGTGAAGTCCCGCCCTTTCAGCGTGGTATTGCGGTATAATTATCGCAATGCTTGCTGGGGGTAATGACTTGTCTCTTTTCGGAGTAGTCCGAGAGAAAGAGCGGGATAATACCGTGGGAAGTTGGAGTACACATTTCTGGGAAAAATATAAAAATGATTGTTATGCGTTCGGTCTTTGGTGCGCCGACGGATATCATCGCTCAAGCAGTATAGGTATTACGAATATTGATATTCGTCTTATCGAAAAGTTTCGGGAATTCTTACTCAAAGAATTTCCGGAATCGAGGCTGCGACTGCGTATGTATCATCCGAAGAGCGTCGAACCTGACATTGCGCAATTTCGGCATCTAAGTACGAATATCGTTTCGTACCCGATGCGGAAATCGGCACACATTGCGATGCAATTGTATGTCAACAGCAGACCTCTGCTACGGCACATACAAGCGTCGCATAAAAATGTCGGACTCATGACAAATCATGAGCAGATTGCAACTTATTTTGCTGGTCGCTTTGATGGCGACGGCTCAGTAAGCGCCGATAGCAAGACGTACTGTCGCATCGCGTACAGTACCGAAGCCGAAGCAAGAATAGATCAGCAATTGCTCGCGAAGATCGGATATGAAAATACTTCGGTCTATCATTATCGACATGCACAGGAATATTGTCTGTATGTCTCAAAAAATATCGCACAGTCGTTTATCGGCACAATCAGCCGGAATGCAATAACGACTCCAGAAATGTGTATTCCAACACCTGTAGAGACTTTCCCGCCCTTTCTCCAGAAAGAGCGGGAAGATGGGAGAAGTGCCGGCTGAAGCCGGAGTAACACTCCCATAAAACGCCAACTCCAGCCGTAATTTCATAAAATTACAGCTGGGTGAAAGTATAGTCCGTGCCAATAGCAATATTGGACTTAACACAGTCGTCAGTTCGTGATTTGAATCGTTCCCTTCAGTGGGGTAACGAACGCAACCTTCGTTGCCTGTTACAAGTGTCAGGCGAGACTGCCCCCTCACGGGGGAGGAAGGTGGAGATGACGCCAAGTCAGCATGTCCCTCTGATGTCCTGGGCTGCACACGCGCTACAATCGCCGTTACAAAGGGGCGCAATGGGGTAACCC
>Ga0209210_1000468_pt1 | contig 42632 bp, 41 predicted proteins | sample RifGroA1_FD_183991 | JGI IMG/M metagenome (GOLD analysis project Ga0209210, IMG submission 183991) | Contaminated groundwater microbial communities from Rifle, Colorado, USA - Rifle Groundwater A1 (SPAdes) (version 2) | ecosystem: Environmental > Aquatic > Deep subsurface > Groundwater >...
GTAGTCACTATGATTTTGATTCAGTGAACAACAATCTTGTTCACTTTTTTATATTATTTTTAGAATAAATACTTGCGCCATTCAACTCACAGCTAAAGCAGTGCAGGGTTCTGGCGCATTCCTAATCTTAAAATAACTAAATTAATCTCGTTCTTCTATTGAAATTATTTAATGGCAGATTCTGATTTAGCTAAATATTTGATATTATTGGGAATAACAAACAATATAAAACAGAAGGGTTTGGAAAAAGGATGGAAGAAAAGAAGGCTGATGAAAAAGAGGAGATAAGCGAGACAAAATCAGAGATTTTGAACGTTGGTTCCGAAGAAGACAGAACTAACATAAAGGAAAAGAGGGTTAGGGCGCTGACAAGAATTTATTACTCAAACCAGAAAGTTCAGGCTGCGATTTTGAAGTTTGCTCTTGACAGAGAAGTTGTGCCAAGGTATTTTGAGGGGTTTGGGAAAAGGCCTGACATGATACAATATGCTTCAGACATTAACGGATTGGTGAGAAAAGGGGCGACTTCTTTCCATGCATCAGAAGAACTTTGGAATGACCCGTTGCAATTGAGTTCAGATTCGACTTTGAAAGACTTAGAGAATTTGAGAAAGGGATGGGATTTTCTTATAGATATTGATTCGCCTTTTCTTGATTGTTCTAAGATTGCTGCGAGGTTAATTGCGGAAGCGTTGGAGCAACATGGCGTTAAAAATTATGGTATAAAATTTTCAGGAAGCAAGGGTTTTCACATTATGATTTCGGGAAAGGCATTTCCGAAGGAATTTAACGAAGAAGAAACAAGGAAAATGTTTCCTGCATGGCCGAGAGCGATTTGCTCTTATCTTATGGATTACATACGGGAAGATTACAACAGGCAAGCTTCGGACGTCCTGACAGATATTGGCGCTATTCAAAGAAGAACGAAGCTGTCGAAAGAACAACTTGAAGAAATAAGATGCAAAATTTGCGGAAAGGCTGCGAAAAAAGGCTCTATTGCTAACTTTGTATGCCCTATCTGTGGAATGAAAATAGAAAGAAAAAATGCAAAGATAACAAAAAGAAGGCTGAAGTGCCTGAATAATTCTTGTGCGGGAGTTTTGGAACAGGTTGACAGCGAGGAATTTTATTATTGCGAGAACTGCGTTGATCCGGAAAATGAAAGTTTGCAGATGAATTCGAACAAGTATCCTGAAAATTTTGAGAAGTCAAAGGGAGTGAGCGCGGAGAAAGTTGCGGCTCCAGACTTAATTCTTGTCGCTTCGAGACATTTGTTTAGGATGCCGTACTCTCTTCATGAAAAAACTGCGTTGGCGAGTGTTGTATTAACGAAGCAAGAACTTGAGAACTTCTCTCCCAGAGATGCAGACCCTATGAGAGTTGTTATTCGAGAGTTTATGCCTGAGAATGAACTCGGGGAAGCGAAGCAATTATTGGCGAAAGCGCTTGACTGGAATAAAGGAAGAGAAGTGATAAATAAAGGAATTGAAGAAAAAAAGTTCAGCAAGTACAAAGACAGGAAGTTTGAGAACATAGAACTGAAAGGTGTTACTGATGATATGTTTCCCCAGCCGATAAAAAAATTATTGAAGGGATTGGAAGAAGGAAGAAAAAGAGGATTGTTTGTGCTGCTAACATTTTTACGTTCGACCGGATTTTCCGGAGAGGAAATAAACAAAAGAGTCAGAGATTGGAACGAGAAAAATTCACCGCCATTAAAAGAAGGCTATGTCAGAAGCCAAATCGAATGGCATCTCAAACAAAATAAGAAGATATTGCCACCTAATTATAGTAATGACGCATTTTACAGAGACATTGGATTGATTGACAAAAAACCTGAGACGAAAAATCCTCTGGTGGATGTGATGAGAAAGATTAGAAGGTATGGAAGTGAAAGTTTTTAAACAACTTACTCTTTGGAAGGGGATGAGAAAAAAGGTGTTTGCATTGCTGGTTGTTTTGCTGGCTATCTTTAGTGCGGGTTTTGCTATCGCAGGTTCTGCAGAACATGTTAACGAAATAAATAAAGCGTTTAATTGCCTTGATGACAGGGTTGAAGCAACGAGCATTACCTTGGAAGAAGCAGTTTTTGCTGCTCTCGCAAAAACACCTGACCCGAAAATTAATCTTACAATAACTCAGCAAAAAAGTTCTTCTGAAAATTGCTGGCCGAGCTCTGGGTGCACAGTCAAAGCAACATCTCAGGTTGTGCTTGCGAAGATAAGGCTCGAGGAAAATGTTACTGGCGCGATTGATTGGCTAAAATCCAAGAGCGGTGTAACTCAGCAAATGACTTGGTACCTGCAGGTTTCTATAGATTCTAATGAACCGGCAACGTGCAAGATAAATTATGATGATTCTGACCATTCGATTGCCATAGGCGAAGACATGAAATTGTCTGGAACGCCAGGGAACTGCCTTGCGGTAACGGCTTCAGGATACTGGATGAAGATTGCGAGCGGCTGTCTAGATAAGGGGTTCAGCGTGCAATGCGATAAAGGCTTTAAGACAAATTTATTATATGAAAAAGAAACTGGAGGAACGATTTATGTTTCCTCGCAGACACATGGCGCGAGCGCAAACTCGTGGACATCTGAAAGCATTGTAGCAAAGTGCTTCAAGGAAAGCGGAACATGCAATTATGAAGGAAGTTTATGGGCGGCTGCCGCGCTTTACGCGAGCGGAGAGGACATAAGCGAATACGCCCCTTACTTAAGATCTCTTGCAGCAGACAATGAAAAGTATTTTCCGAGCGCTTTCTTGGTTGCAATTTATGAGGGCGGAGATGAACATTACGCCAAAATAATTGACAGCGAGAGAGCCAGGCCAGAAGGCGCATATTGGCAGATGCCTTCGAGTTCTTACGGGAAATTTTATGACACGGCTCTTGCGATGCTTGCGTTGGGTGGAGCGGATTCTCCTGAAATAGACAACGCAAAAACTCTCGAATATTTATTTAGAAATCAAGACGATAATGGATGCTGGAACGGCGGAAACATCAGAGACACTGCGTTTATAATTTATGCGGCTCAATGGCCAAGAGGAGACAAGGCTTTTTGTGACAACGATGAAAAATGTGATGCAGGAGAGAATTCTGCAAACTGCCTAGCAGATTGCCCATATACTTGCGGGGATGGAGTAGCAAACGGAGAAGAAGCTTGTGATGGAAGTGATTTGAGAGGACAAACTTCTTGCAGATTAAAAGGATACGACAGAGGAAACTTGAGTTGTACAAATCAATGCACTTATAATGTTGGCGCATGTGTTGGAAATGTCACGCCAATTTGCGGAAACGGAGTGATTGAAGGAAGCGAGCTCTGTGATTGTGGAAGTGATGAGGCTTGCAGTTTAAGCGAATTAAACGGCTCAAGCTGCACCTCGGTTGGAAGCTATGCCGGCGGAAATCTTGGCTGTTCACCTGGCTGCTTGACATTTAATGTTAGCCAGTGCTATACTAGCGGAGGCATACCGCCCCCACATGGAGGGGGCAGCGGGAAGAACTGCACAAATAGTAGCGATTGTCCAAGCGGAGAAATTTGCAAAAATGGAAACTGTACGAATAATCAAGGTGGGGGGAGCTCTTATAATCCGAATCTTTTAACTGATTGCGAGCTTGCCGGATTATTCTGCGTGCCAGGCAGGGCGGCCTGCACAGAAGTAGATGGTGTTTTCTATCCAGAAACAACGCATGCGTGCAATAATTTTCTGGAAGTTTGTTGCACGAAGGATGTTCCAGAAGTAGCCTGTGCGAGTTTAGGTGGCACGGTCTGCCAGTGGGATGAGCCGTGCACGACGCAAACTGTTGAATCAAAAGATGGGCCTTGCTGTGTTGGAGGAACCTGTGAAGAAGGCTCTGGAGGATGCACATCAAATAGCGATTGCCCTGCTGGAAGGGTGTGCACTTTGGGAGAATGCGTGACACAAACAAGTTCAGAATGCAACGATAATGCAGATTGCGATACGAACGAAGAATGTAATAGTGGTATTTGTGAAAGCACAGGCGGAGGAAACAACCTCTGGATTTGGATTGTTATGCTTTTGGTGTTGATTGTTCTTGTTGTGATGGGAATAGTCTTTCGAGATAAAATCAGATTGTGGTGGTACCGAATGAGAGGAAAGGCAAAGTCTTCAAAAGTTGGGCCAACTAACGTAGGTCCTGGAATGCTTATGGGAAGGAGACCTCCTCCAAGATTTGGTCCTCCGGCGGGAATGAGGCCGGTAATGGGTGGCGGTTCTATGATGCGACCAGGAATGGCAAGACCTGCGCCATCTGCAAGGCAAGAGTCAAAGAGTGAGAAAGATAAAGAAGCTGAAGAAACGCTAAGAAAATTAAAAGAAATGAGCAAGTGAAATGAGAAAATTCATTTTTTTATTGGTGATTGCGCTTTTGTTGGTTCCGCAAGTGAACGCTGTTTCGTCTAGCTTGAGGGATGTTTATGCTCCGAAGGAAACGATGATTGGAGAATTAACTGGAGGAATAATTGCGCCAATACAAAGAGAGCAAGTGAGTGTTGTTAAAGACGGGCATCTTGATGTGGCTGTTCAGTACGATGTTACAAAACTTGGGAACAAATATTATATTTGGCTTAATGCGCCTGCAAATTCTGGAAATTATACTCTGGTAATTGAAGACATTATTGCTTTAGTTAATGGGGCTCCAGAAATCGTAGAATACAGAAAAGATTTTTCTGTCCGGGGGGTTACAGTCGATTATTCAATTGTTCCAGGATTTGTTTTAGCTAATGAAGATTTTGAAATTTTGGCTATTGCTTATACTGAAACTGACATTGAGATTGATTTTCCAGAACAAAGAACGGTTACACTTTACCCTGGGACGAATTATGTTGATTTTTCAATAGCGAATGTTCTTGGAGTGCAACAAATCGCGATAAAAGTCGGAATGTACCAAGTTCCAGCCAGAATTGTTGGCGCAGATTATATTTGCGGAGATGGGAGAGTTGACGGCAGAGAAGTATGTGATGGTGACAATTTGAACGGCAAGAATTGCACAACTGTTTCGGGAGGATTTGTTTCCGGACAATTAAAATGTTCAAGCAGTTGTTTGATTTTTGATGACGGCTTGTGTAAATTGCCCGAGGGACCTTCGGGGGAAGCTTGCAGTTTGGAACGTTTGAGTTTGTGCTTGAATCAAACAAGTTGCAATGGCATCGGAGGAAATTGGTATAATAACACATGCAATAAATATGAACAAGGGGCAGCGTGTGATGAACAGCACGTCGAATTGTGCGCGACTCAAGGAACGTGCTTAGATTCTAAAGGATTTTGGTATAACTCAAGCTGCCATGAAGAAAAAGAATCTGTCTGCGACAACGAACACTTGAATCTGTGCTTAACGCATGGGACTTGCATTGACGCCGAAGGATTTTGGCAGAATAACACTTGCAAAGAGAGTGCCGGAGAATGCGGGGACGGCATTATAGACATTGAAGAGGAATGTGATGGGACAAATCTAAGCGTGGTAAACTGTTCGAGTTCGAGCGTAGGATATGATTATGGAAATTTAAGTTGCATTTCCAAAGGATTAGAAAAGGAATGCAAATTTAATTTGAGTGAGTGCCGTTTAATTCCGCCACCTATGCCTCCAAGTTTTTTGGTTTTTCCAGCAGAAATAAGAGACACTGTTTTAATAAGCAAAAGTTTTCCAGTTTATCGATTTAGAATTACAAATACCGGAACAAGCAAAATTGTTGGGCTTAAGCTGGATTATAATTCTGCGAAATTTGAAATTACACCTTATCGAGGAGTAAATATTAGCGTTAATGAAAGCACCGATTTTAATGTTAGTGTAAAAGAATCTTGGAAGGGCATTCCGTTCAAGGGAGTAGTTATCGCTTATTCCGAAGACGTTTACGAATACTTCTTGCTGGACATTAATTTTACAGAAACAGAATCTGAAGCGATGACAGGGTATTACAGGAATAGCACTTCTCAGGGGCCTTCTTATTATTGCTCTGAGCTTTCAGGATTTTCCTGCGGTGCCGATGAAACATGTGGGGGGAATATTGTGCCTACAATTGATGTAAGCAATTGCTGCGTTGGAAGCTGCGAAAGCACGAGCAGCGGCTCGGGAAGTTCATGGATAGGCTATTTGATTGTTGGTATTGTCGTATTGGTTGCAATAATAATCTTTGTAAAATACAGGAAGACTGGAAAATCCAAAGGCAGCCCTTTAATGGGAAAGATGCTTGAAGCAAAAAGGAATCTGCCCTAGCTCTTCTTTGACTTTTTATTCTTTTTCGGTTTTTTTTCTGTCTTTGCAACAGGATTTTGTGAATCTGGCTTCTTGAACAGATAGGGCGCAACTTCCCTGAGTTTTTTGGCATACATATTTCTTTCTACAACAACATTCTTGGCTACTGCATCGTAGTGATGCAGTCTTTGAACAATGGCGTTTCCAATTTCATTCAACTCGATATTGTTGAAAGTAATTTTTTCAGGCTCGGTTATTTGAATGTTTGAAGGCATGTGCCCGAAGATTACAACAAGATAAGCCATAATTGAATCAAGCTCGACGTCGACTTCTGCAAAAGAAGTGAACAAATCGGATTTTTCAACAGGCATTGGTTCGTGAAGTGTCTTGTTCAAAATTTTCACGCCCTTTTCCTGAGAAAGCTTTTCCATCACTGTTTGGAGTGCGGCACTTACGTTCTCTTTTGGCCTTCCGAGAATTTCAAGGATTAATGAAGCGGATATTTTTTCCATGGACAATTAGAGGAATATAGGTTTTTAAAGATGGCGCTAAAGTTTTCTTAAAGCGAGCAAAATAATAATTAATACGCAAAAGCCAGTGAAACCGTAAATTAAAATTTTCCGTTTGCCTGACTCGGGGGTTGTGACCGAGTTTTTGAAACCTGTTTCTTTAGACAGTTTAGAATTAAGAAGAATCTTTTCTTCCGACTTATAGGAAAGATTTTGTGTTTCTTGATTGGGGGTTTTTGAAATAGGAATGATTTCTTCAGAAGTTGTTACTTTTTCTTGATTTTCTTTATTGCTTGCTTTCTCAATGACTTTGTCTTCTTCAGAATTTTCGGAACCAATTATATTTATTATATTACATTGTGTAGAAAATGCAGTCGTTCCTGTTTTCCTCAAACGCGCGCAAATTTCTCTTTCTCCAGGAGATTCGAGAACTCTTATCTTATAATCTGTTTTTTCAGGGAAAGAACCTTTGATATAAAGATATGAATCCTGCCAGCCACCATAGTAAATTTCCGAAATGTATTCGTTTCTGTCTATCTTGTCGTCTTCGGAATTGTGAACGAAGACCTTGACGTCGTAAACTTCTGCAGAGTCTGCTGAAATAGAAACTGTAAATGCGCTGTTTAATTCTGCTTCTTCTGGAGAATCCAGCGAGATTTCAAGGGCAGAGACGTTCTGCAAAACAAGAGAGTTAATAGCCGTAAGAACGATGATAAACAAGATTGCCTTCGGAATCAAAAATATGAGCTGTGTCGCGGTCGTTGTTCCATATTCCCATTTTGCTGTTCCAGAAAATATCTGTTTCATTGTCTTTGCCTTCAGAAGAATGCAGATTCACCCCACCAATCTCAATATCTTGAAACTTATATCTTTTTCTGCTTTCGTCTGAAACAATAAAACCTTTTATATTTATTTTTCCGCACTTGCTCATTATCTGAAGAATCTCCGTTTCTGCGGAAAGTTGTGTTTCGATGCAGCCATATAAGTTTGATTTTTGCCATAAACCCAAACCAGATTCTACTGCGTTTTTTTCAGCCTCGTCGAATAATTCTAACTCGGACTCCTGAACCAAAAATTTTGTTGCAAGGCCTTTTTCAATCAACTGAAGATTAACATAGTCTGGAGAATAAACCCGCACGAGAGTTCTTCCGTATTTGTCTGTTGAAATCTCTTCAACATGAACAGAAGTGTTTTCAATTTCTGATAGAAAATCTTTTGCTTCTTTGTAGCCGTTTTCTGATTTTTCCGGAGTGTTTATGTTTATCAATCTGAATTTTTCTTCTCCTGCTTCGAAAGTATCACCGTCTATAACTCTTGTAACAAAAATTGTTTTTTGCTTTTCAGCTAATTGAAAAAAAGCAAGATTTGTTGCGATTAAGAGAGTCAAAAGAATTGAAATTAAAAGAGCGTATTTGCGTTTCATAGTTTAAGTATGCTTTTTTCTCCGGAAAGAGAGTTGTAATACTTTTCAAGGTCTTCGTGATTTAGTTCCAAAGTAGAAGTGTTAATATTCGGATGAAAACCCGTTTTTTCTGCGTCCCAAACTTCTTTGTCAATGAGCAAGACGACTTCTGAGTCCTTGGAATTAATCATCCCGAAAATTGAGACGCTTCCAGGAGTTAAATTTAATTTTTCCTTTAGCTCTTCAGGCGAGCCGAAGTTTAGTTTTTTTATTTCTAAGAGAGACTTCAACTTTTTTGTGTCAAGGCGTTTTTCTGCGGGAAGAGCAACGAGATAAAACTTTTTATTTTCGTCTTTCAAAAAAAGGCACTTGCAGTGCAAGCCCGGAATGCTTTGCTTTAACTTTCTTGATTCTTCTACGGTGAAAACTGCTTCGTGTTCATGCCCAATATATGAAATGCTGTGTAATTTGAGATAGTTTTTTAATTTAATGTCCATGATATTCGGGGTTGACAAATATTTATATAATCATCTCTTTTTTCTTAGAAATGATAATGGAATATGATTTTGTAGTGATTGGAGCGGGCGTGGCTGGCTTGGCTGCTGCAATGTATGGAGCCAGACTTGGTTTGAAGACTCTTGTTCTCGGAAGCTCCCATGGAAGCGAATTGCCTGTGGGCGGAGTGATAACGACAACAAATCTTGTTGAAAATTATCCCGGGTTTGAAAGATTAACTGGAACGGAACTTGCAGAAAAAATAGAAGCACATGCGAAGAGTTACGGACTTGTTGAAGTTAAAGAAGAAAGAGTTGAAAAAGTCTCAAATGACAAAAAGAAATTCAAGATTAAAACAAATAAAACAGAATACTTCGGGAAAACTGTTTTGTTTGCGACCGGGACAAAATGGAAGAAGCTTCCTGAAGAAGTTAAAGGAGCAAGAGAATTAGAAAACAAAGGTGTGGGTTATTGCGCTTTATGCGACGGACCATTGTATAGAAACAAGGTTGTTGCGGTGGTTGGGGGCTCTGACAGCGCTGCAAAAGATGCGCTGCTCTTGGCAGAACATGCAAAGAAAGTTTACATAATTTATAGGAAAGAAAAAATAAGGGCGGAACCAATTAATATTAAGAGAATAGAAGAAAATGCAAAAATTGAGATAATAAACAATGCAAATGTTGTTGAAGTCAAAGGAAGTGATTTTGTAACTTCGGTTGTGCTTGACAAAGAACACGGTGGAAGCAAGGAGTTGAAACTTGACGGGGTTTTTGTTGCGATTGGGCACATCATTCTTTCTGAGCTGGCGAAAGAACTTGGAGTAAATTTAAATGAAAAACAGGAAATTATTATTGACCATAAAGATTCGAGCACGAACGTTAGGGGAGTTTTTGCCGCAGGAGATGTTGCGGACAAGCCATTCAAGCAGGCAATTACGGGAGTTGCGGAAGGATGCACTGCAGCTTACTCTGCTTTCGAATATATACAAAAGAAAAAAGTTCAATAGGTTTTTAAATATTCGTGGTTATTCAAAGTAATGAATGTTCTAAATAAGAGAGGAAGCTACGCTACCTACACTTTCCCTTCCGGAATGGGCGGGAAAAGAGGAAGCTGCGCTACCTACACTTTCCCTTCCGGAATGGGCGGGAAAAGAGGAAGCTGCGCTACCTACACTTTCCCTTCCGGAATGGGCGGGAAAAGAGGAAGCTGCGCTACCTACACTTTCCCTTCCGGAATGGGCGGGAAAAGAGGAAGCTGCGCTACCTACACTTTCCCATTTCTGCAAAATGGAAAAAGGGGACTGTCTCCAGTTGTAGCTACGGTTTTGCTTGTTTCAATTACTCTTATCCTTGCTGTAATCGTTTTCTTTTGGGCAAGAAGTTTCATTGGAGAAACGATTGAAAAAAACGAGCGAGCTATTGAAATGTCCTGCGAAGAAGTTGATTTTCTTATAGAAGCTTATAATGATGGAAGCGGAAAGGGAAAATTGTCCGTTCAGAATATTGGGAGCGTTTCGATTTATGGAGTAGAGATGAGAATAAAAGGGAAAGGGGAAATTAAAGAAATTGGGCGAAGCGGCGTGACTGTAAATCCAGGAAATACTGAGACTTATGAGCTTATTGAGGGGGTAGACTCGGGGGATACAATAATTGCGGTGCCGATTTTATTAGGAGAGACAAATACGGAAAAAGTAGCTCATGTTTGTGATTCAGATTATGGCATTAGTACAATATATGAATAATAAAAAAGGATTGTCTTCTGTTGTTGCAACTATCTCGCTCGTGCTAATAACCGTGGTGGCTGCGGTTTTTATAGCCGGGTTTGTAGTTCCGTTTGTGAGGGATACTCTTAATGAAGGAACTGAATGTGTGGGGTATGAAAACTATTTCACTTTCTATGAAGAGTTTGATTATAATTGCTATAAACGCGAAGACGTTTTTGGCGGAGGATACCATTATTTATATGCGCTTTCAATAGGCGCGGATAGTGTTTCTCAAGGAAAGCTTGATAATATTGGAGGGTTGAGGATTCAGTTTTTGGGAGGGGGAGAAAGTGTGGGTGTTGAAGTTAAGAATAATTCGAATGCAGGTAATAGTGTTGGTGAAATTAGAATGCTAGATTTGAGCTCGACTAAGCTGACTCTTCCCGAAAATGGGGGCGTGAAAACTTATGTTTACAATTCATCCGTTAAGTTTGACAGTGTGGAGATTTATCCGATACTAAAAAACGAAAGAATGTGCAAGCAAACTGACGGAATTCAAATCGGTAGGGCTTGCGACAATGGTGTTCTGCTAAATGTCTAATATGAAAAAGAAAGCGCAAATTTGGATTGAAACGGTGTTGTATACCCTTATTGGGATAACATTAATAGGAATTGTCCTGGCAATAGTAACGCCGAGGATAAATGAATCAAGAGATAGAATTTTAGTTGAACAATCTATTGAGTCGTTGAACGCATGGGACGACCGGATTGGAGAACTTACTTATCGCGGGCAAGGAAATGTCAGAAATATTCCGGCGTTTACAATGAAGAAAGGGGAGCTGATAATTAATTCCACAGGCAACGAGATAATTTTTATTGTGGACGGACTTAGCAAGCCCTACTCGGAGATTGGCTTTGAGATTAGGGAAGGTAGCGTTTATTTAACTTCTTATGAAACAGAAAGGTCTGCTTACACAAGGCTGGTATTGAAATACCAGAATGTCACAAATATAACTTATGCCGGAACCGAAGAAGATAAGAAATTCACTGCGGCCTCTACGCCTTATTCTTTTTCGATAGAGAATCTTGGCGGGCAACCATATCCGCAGATAGACATTAAGGAAACATCCAGGAGATAGCTTTAAATAAATAGTTCATGTTTTTCTTTCATGGTCGAACAGATGAATTTGAATCCGGCTGTTCCGCCTCTTCCGAGATATAAAGACAAAAGAGGAATAGATGTTAGGTATATGCTGATTTCGCCTTACGCGTCGGCACATATTTTTTGGGACAGCAAGCTGAATGAAGTTGTTTATGAGTTAGAAGAGCCAATCCTTGACGAAGAAGAAAAAGCGATTCTGGTGAGAGTTGAAGAAGCGATGCTTGAACTGATTAATGTTAACGTTGCTGTTGAAAATACTCTGGAAGCCACAACAAATTACATTGACAAAACTGCGAGATTATTAATTGACGAATTAAATATGAAAGTCCCTTCCGAAAGCTACAAGAAAATATTTTATTATCTTTTTAGGGATTTTATAGGGCTGAATGAAATAGACCCTTTGCTTAGAGATTATTTTATTGAAGATATAGAATGCAATGGGGCGAATACTCCGATTTTCCTGGTTCATAGGGTGTTTAGGAATCTTAGAACAAATATTGTTTACAGGGACCTAGACAAGCTTGCGAGTTTTGTCGAGAAATTAGCCCAAAGGACCGGAAGATATGTTTCCTATGCGCAGCCGTTGCTGGACGGAACTTTGCCAGATGGGTCAAGAGTCAATGCCACTTACACTAAAGACATCTCTTCAAGAGGGCCCACGTTTACAATAAGAAAGTTTACGAAAATTCCGTGGACTCCAACTCAATTAATTGCGATGAATACGCTCTCTCCAGAAATGCTTGCGTACTTCTGGATTTTGATTGAAAACAAATCAAATATCCTTGTTGCTGGAGGAACCGCTTCAGGCAAGACCACCTTGCTGAATGCGCTGGCGTTTTTCATTCCTCCAGAAGCGAGAGTTGTTTCAATTGAAGACACTAGAGAAATTAACTTACCTAGAGAGAACTGGCTGCCTGCTGTTGCGAGAACTTCCATAGGAGTTGGAAAAGTCGGAGAAATTGACTTGTTTGAAATTTTGAAAGCTTCTTTCAGACAAACACCTGATTATCTAATAGTCGGAGAAGTCAGAGGAAAAGAGGCATTCGTCTTATTTCAAGGAATGGCTTCGGGGCATTCTTCGATAAGCACCATGCACTCGGACTCTGTTGACACGCTCATCAGAAGACTGCAAACTCCTCCGATAAGCTTGTCGCCTACTCTCGTTAATACATTAGACTGTGTTGTCATAGCCACACATGCAAGAGTTGGAAAACAAGATACTAGAAAAGTTAGAGAAATTGTGGAAATTGTAAACGTAAACATGGACGGAACAGCGATTGTAAACACCCCGTTCAAATGGGACGCAGGGAAAGATGTATTCTACTCGAAAAAACAAAGCAAGGCGTTCGAAAAAATATCCATAAGAACAGGAATTCCTATAGACAAACTTTACCAGGATATGGCGACAAGAGCGAAATTGCTTTACACTTTGTATAGAAAAGGAATTTTTGATTTCGACCAAGTCGGATGGATAGTGAATGATTTTCATAAGAATCCCGTTGGAGTGCTTCAGAAGTTTGGAATTAAGGAATGACTGAGTGCATAGCCAGGCGATGTGCTGGCTACATAAAGAATAGTTGAGAAGAAAATTATTTAAACGATATCGAGCTATTTAGTTTATGAAAAAAGAGGATTTGATAGTTGTGGCGCAGCTCTTGGCTGCAATGAAAGATATCGTTGAAAGGCTGGCGGTTGCGGAGAGAAATAAAGACGCTGTTGGATTGAATTCTGCTAAAAAAGAGATTCTGACTTTCCAAAAACAAATCCAAGAACTGCTATGATAGACGAGCTAAGAAAAAATATAGATACTGAAATATCAATGCTCAGAGAAATCGCCAGCTATGCCTCCAGATATGATTCGGCGGCAGATGATGAAAAGAAACTTTTAGACGGGGCGATAAATTCGATTATTGAAAGCCTAAGAATAATAAACGACAACGTTCCAGAGTTATTGAAGGATATTACATTTGCGGAAAAACTTCCATCAAAGAAAGAAAGAAAGCTTGAACGAATCAAGTATAGGGGCCTTTCCGGAGTGGATGTTGTCCTCCATGCAAAAGACAAGACGCGGTTTTTGAAAGAACTGAACATAAGCGATAATTTTGTAAAGAAAATAAAGAGAAGAGACATTGACGAGCAGGAAAAATATACAGAGTTCAAAGCGTCGAGGGGGTATCTTAAACTTGCCAATCGCTTATTCTTGAATGCGGCAAGCAAAGCAGTCAAGAAAGGGGCTTTCAAGGAACTTGGGGAAGGACTGAGAAAAGCAAACGTGGAAATTTTGTTTGAGTCTTATGTTGCGATGATGTATCTGACTGTGCTGTTGGCTTTTGTGCTGTCTTTTTTTGCGAGCTTGTTTTTTGTTTTTTTTAATGTGTCCTCTATCTGGCCTTTCATTGGATTGAGGGATAGCGGATATTTGGCGATGGCTACAAAATTAATCTGGATTCCGATAGCCGGGCCGATAGTGGCTTTTTTAGCGGTTTACTTTTATCCAACTACTGAAAAAAAATCCATTGGCACGAGGATTGACCAGGAATTGCCGTTTGCAGTCATTCACATGAGCGCGATTACCGGCGCAGGAATTGAACCCACAGAAATATTCAGAATCATCGGATTAAGCAAGGAGTATCCATTCTTGAGAAAGGAGATAAGAAAGATAATGAATCAGATTAACTTGTATGGGTATGATTTGACTACTTCTTTGAACAACGCAGCCAAAACTGCCCCGAGCGAGAAACTTGCAGAGCTGTTCACAGGACTTTCAGTTACTATCAGTTCTGGCGCGAATCTTTCTGAATTTTTTGAGAAGAGAGCGGAATCTCTGCTTTTATCTTACCGATTGGAAAGAGAAAAATATACGCACTTAGTTGAGACCTTCTTAGACATTTATATCAGCATAGTCATTGCTGCGCCGATGGTATTTTTGCTGATGATTGTTATGATGGCTATTTCTGGCATGAATATTGGTTTTGGCCCGACTCAAATAAGCATTCTTGCTGTTGCAGTCATAGCTGTTTTAAATGTGATTTTCCTGGTATTTTTACAAATGAGGCAACCCGCATACTAATATGAAACTGAAAAAAATGCACTGGTTTGGAATAATTGCCGGAGCGATTATCATGGCGTTAGACTTTGCTTTCTTCTATGCAAACCAGCAAATGTTATTTTTCTTAATGGGAATTTCTTTAGGGGTTGTTGCCCTACCATTCATAATCGGATTTGCTGTAGAAAGCGGAAAATCTGAAAAGATTAATGAAATGTTTCTTGAGTTTACAAGAAATCTTGCAGAAACAGTTTCAACCGGAACTCCGATAAGCAAAGGAATCATCAATATGCGGAAGAAAGATTTTGATGTGCTGAATCCTCATATCGAGAAATTGGCTAACCAGATAGAGCTTGGAATCCCTGTAAGCGAAGCGTTTAAGACTTTTTCAAAAGAAGTTGACAGCGTTGTTGTGAAAAGGGCGATTGGGCTGATTAAAGAAGCGGAGAAAGCCGGAGGAGACATAGATTTTATTTTAGATTCGACTGCGAAATCTATTGCAGAAGTTGAAAAATTAAAGAAGGAAAGAAAATCTGCAATTTACGGGCTTGTTGTCCAGGGATATATAATTTTCTTTATATTTATCGGAATTATTCTTGTGATGGAATTTAAGATAATCCCTTTGACTGCGGGGGCGGGAGGTTTGGGTGGAATAACGAGCGCAGGACAAGATTTGGGAATAGGATTTTTTGGAGGGGGCGGAAGCGGAGAACCGATAAACCCCGAGCAGTTTTCAGCGTCTTTTCTTTACTTGTTAATCGCACAAGGATTTTTTATCGGACTCGTTATTGGGAAGCTTACTGAAGGGAGCCTTAAAGCGGGGCTGAAACATTCGTTTATAATGATGATTGCCGCGTTTTTAATTTCAACCGGCTCAAAACTGTTTATAGGCAATCCCTAATTTTTTTGTTATAAGATAAAATATTTCGTTATCTGATTCCAGAACTTCAAATTCATATTCTAACCGAGCCAGAAGTTTTTCAAACCAAAACCTTTTTGGGAAATTCATTTTTCTTCCGGATAGCTTTTTTGTTGAGAAACTCACGATGATTTTTTTTGAAGGGATGCTCTTTAAGATATTCTCGGAGAGATTATGCTTTGGGTCAATGACATCGAGGAGTTTTAACATCAAACAAACATCTGTTTTTGGAAGTGAACGGGGGATTTTCCTGATGTCCATGACGAATGTTGAACCCTCGAGATTATTTTTCTTGAAATACTCGGAAATTATCGATAAATCGCCTTCGTTTATATCTGAAGCGTAATAAATGATATTCTTTGATGCCAGAGCAATTGGGTTTAAGCCACATCCAATGTCCAAAATAGATTTAACATTCATTTCGCTCAGCAGTTTTTTCAGTCGAGGGTAGAACTCAAGTCTTTCAGAAGTTGAAGAATGAGTTTTGAGAAGTTTGTCTATGTCTCCAGAGCTCAATAAACTTTTCTTGCTCTTTTTGCTTTTCTGGAATCTGCCCGCGAGAAGCCTTAGCCTTGAGCGGACTTCCTTGACAATCAATTTCTTTTCTTTCTCCGACTTTTCATAAATAGAAATTCTGTTCTTCTGAAGATATTCTTCGAGGGAATCTTTCACAACAGAGTCTGACAGCCCGCTTAATTCTTTCTTGCTCTTTATCTTTTCAATAAATTCTTTTTTTAAATCGGTGTTTTGCATTGCATAAAATGTGGGAAAACGTATATAAATCTAGTTGACAACGTTACATTATGAAAAAGAAAGGCATAAGCCACATAGAGATGATTCTGTCCTTTACGTTGTTTATTGCGGCAGTAGGATTTGGATTGTATTTTTTTAATACCGGCGATAGTTCGAGACTTGTAGATACAACATTGACTTATGCAATTAGAGAAATTGAGGGGAACACAAGCACCTCGATTGAAGTTTTTTCAGTTGGCGTGAATAGCTCGGCGATTCCGAATGGTCCTTTGGCTCTGAATTTTTCAGGGATTGGAGGAAACGCAAGTGTCGAAACTTATGACGGAAACATTTTGGGTTCTTCAAGAGGAGGAGATGGCAACGAATTAGTTTATGTTTCTTCGAACTGGGCCAATGAAAATGTTTTGTTTGTGAGCTTCGGAGAAGAGTTCCAAGATGGTAGCGTTCCAACAGGCGCCGAGCATAATGAAACATACTATAAAATCGGGTCTTCAGAGGTTAGGGTTTTGCTCTCTGAAAAAAAATTTAAAGCGCTGGGCGGGAGATATCGTGCAGATTATAAGGAGTTGAAAAATCAGGATAATTTTAACCTTCCAAGCAGGGCAGATTTTGGATTTTCTCTCGTATTTGATAATGGTATAAATATTAGTGCAGAAAATGAGATTCCCGATAATTTTGAAGTGTTTTCTAAAACGAAGAGGGTGGAAGTTCTGAAAGAAGATGGGTCAAGGGCTTTTGCGGACCTTGTTGTGAAGGTATGGTAAACAAAAGGGGATTTCTAAAAATCATTGAAGCGACTATTGCGATATTGATAATTTTTGTTTCTCTTGTTTTTTTATCTGCCCAGAGGAAGATTCCGGAAAGTGCAGATGTGGGGTCGGTTATTCCCTCGCTGATGGAAGAAATTGCGAGAAATCTGACATTCAGAGAAAGTTTAGCCGATGGAGAAGATGAAGAAATTTTGGAAAGAGATATAGAATTGTCTTTAAAGGACAAACTAAAAAATCCAATAATTAATATTTCGGTAGAAATATGCAATGCAACGGTGACAGAGGTTTGTTACCTGAATCCTTATCCGGATACTGAACAGGATATTTTTTCTTCTGAAAGAGTGATTAGCGGAAGCGTGAAAAACAAGACAATCGAACCGAAAAAAGTAAAGGTTTTCATGTGGAGAAATGTGCTCTAACCTGATAAACTTTATAAAGTTCGATTCTCATGGATAGGGATGAAGAGGGTGCATACTGGCCTTTGGGTTTTAGCGTTGGCGATGGCTTTGTTTTTTGGCGCTGGCGAAGTGAGAGCTTATGAAGGGCATAACTGTTCAAGTGACAATCAGGAATTGTTTGCAATAAGCTCTGATACGAATGCTCATGGGGAAGTATGGAATGGGGCAGGAAATTATCCATTTGAAATATGTTATAACGACTCCTTTTCGGATTTGTATCCTTCCGGAAGTAATTCGCACAACCCTAGCGGGCTTAACACGATATTGAGACTTTCCGGGCAGATTAATGCGCATGCGGAGAACTTGAGCATCAATACTGATGGATATCAAAATGTTTCTTATGGAGATTTACGTTGTTTTCTTCAAAGCGCTAGGGAGAATTGCAATGAAACAATCCTTCCAGACAAGAACAGTTACTGTCTAATTGCTTCAATTAGCAATAATACAAACGCGCATATTGCATTAACAAATTATTATGATTATTCTATTTGCTGTAAATCTGCTTCTTCATCTTGCAGGTGCGATTATGATGGAACTTGTGATGAAGCTCAAGGAGAAAATCCGATAAATTGCCCGGGCGACTGCGAAGTGATATGCGGAAATGGAAAGCTTGAAGTGACTGAAACGTGTGATTGCGGGCGTGGTAATACTTGCTATGATAATAGCATACACTACAATTTGGGTGGAAAAACTTGTGCGGACTATGCACCGGATAGCCCTTTTGCGAGCGGAAATCTTGAGTGTTCAGATACTACTTGCCAATTTGATACTTCTAATTGTAATTTAGCAGAATGCAGCGATACTTTAGATAATGAAAATGGTGGTATTGGGGACGGTGCAACAGATTTTCCAGCCGATTTTAGCTGCACAGGTCCAGGCGATGATGATGAAACAAATCCAAAGGCGCAGTGCCAGAATGAGAACGATGATGATGGTGATGATACATGTGACTGGAATGGATGCGATGGAATACCCTATGATGAAGGTTGTGCCAATTCGCAGGATAATAGCGAAAATGTTTGTGGAAATGAAAGAGTTGAACCGGATGCCGGAGGCGTGTCGGGTGCCGGAGAGCAGTGCGATTGTGGAACAGATGGTTGCACTCCTGCAGAGTTGGGAGATAGCACTTGCGAAAGCACAAACTATGGAACTGGGACGGGATTGAGTTGTACAGATGAATGTACATTTGATCCTTCTGACTGCGAGGGTTATGACTTTTGCAGAGATAAAGAACCGTTTGAAATGCCGGGAGATGAAGCAGGAGTCGTTTTATCTCCAAGCAGCTGCCAGGATTATAATTTAGTTTATCCCGGAAATACCGAACTAAATAATTCTTTGAGAAATGATTCATGCACCAAGAGCTGCGTGCCGGGAACAACCGAGCCCGTGAACAATGGGTACGGCAATTCGACTGATACTTTGACTGCGTGGGGATGCGGATTTGACGAAAATGCCGATACTCCTACAACATATGATGGGGAATGTTATTTCTGGTATAATGCTACTGCTAACCCTGGAGGAATCTGCAGGCTGGATTACAATATAACGCAACGTTGCACTCAAGACAATCCGTTTAGGAGAGTTAATGTTACGGCTTACCTTTTTCCGTCTGGAGGAACCGGGACTTGTAACGCTGGATGCGGCGTTGGAGCAACTTGCGAAGCAAATATTATGTGTCCGAGAGTAATTCAATTACCATTGATTGGGGCGCTTGGACTTGCTTTAGCTGTGATTATAATCGCCTTGGTTTATGCTTACTCCAAAAGAAAAAAATGAGAAAACTAATCTCCTGCTTAATTGGATTTTTTTTAGTATTAGGTCTAGCTAGTGCTGTAGGTTTTGACATTAAAAAAAATTCTTCTTTTATAGATGAAAATTATTTGGAAGGAGACGTTATTTCAGGAATTTTAAACATGAGCTTTGACAAGCAGGAAAACGTCTATTTCACGAACAGTTTAGATAAACATAAGATAAAACTGCTTGAAGTTTTTGATGCTATGAATCTTACAAAAGGAGAAGATTATATATGCGATCCCGTAAATTGCAAGAGTTATTATGTTTCGCATAGCGGGGCGACGGGGAAAGGGATTAGCTTGGACGATGATGAAGACTTGTACGGATTTAAGATAAAAGAGAATAAATTGATAAGAAGCGTGGAAGATTTGGAGTTTAACGTTGATGTTTTTGCAAATGCTTCTTGTTATAACCAGGTTTTCATAGACTTGTTTAACGATGGAAGCGTTGACTTTTATAACAACAAGCCATATAAAGGGTCACTAGGAAATTGCGGAGATACTTTTTATCCCGGGAAAAATAGAAACGAAGGATGTTTTGACGAAGAGGAAGATACAAGAGAAATTCCTATCGGAGAAGAACCTTATTGCGAATACATGAAAGATATTCCTGCTTCTGCTTCTTATGAAATAGGCGGAGACATTATCGCAAAAAAAGCGGGCGGTTCTATAAGTTTTGCAATGTTCCCGGCTGATGGGGGAGAAGAACAGTTGGGCTGGAATGGATACGACGACTTGCCGAAAGGCAACGTATCTGGCGTTTTTATTAATTATTCTTCGCTTGAAAAGTTTGATGCACTGGTCTGCGTTTATACCGACGAATATTCCGCTTCGGATTATTTTTCTATAAAAGTAAATGAAGATAACGATGAAAAATGCGGGCTTGTTTTTGAATGGGGGGACGAAGTGTCCAAGGAAGATTTTGATATAGATTACAACCTTTACATTAAGCCCCGAGGATATGACAGAATAGAAACTGTTGAATTTAACAAAGACGCCTATAAGGAAATGACCGGTGAAATCCTTAAAGATGACCTGACAAATTATATCAAAGAGACTTATGGGATGAATTGCTCTGGAGAAAATGGGTGCGTTATTCCTTTCAGCATTTGGGGAAGACATGAAGGAGAAAATCAGGCGATTGATGCCGTAAAACTAACATACAAATACGCTGCCTCAGGGAACAAGTCAATTAGTGAAACTAACGATGACATTTACGAACTAAATGAAAGGCCTGCAAAGGTGAGTTCTAATTGGTCAAAAATAAAAGTAAACAAGATGGACTTTGATGTTCCGGACAAGAATGGAAATTATAATTTTAAATTGTATCTTGGAGAAAAGGATGTCATAAGCAAGGTAATTAAAGTGGAAATAGGATTTCCTTTTGAACTTGTGCCGAGATTTGCGTTTATAGGAAGGGAAACTTCTTTTACGGCGAGAAGCAGCGTAAATGTAACTTCATCTGTTTGGAATTTTGACGATGGAACTCCTGCCGTTACAGTTCCCGGAGTTAATGCAAAACATTTGTATGGCGAATCTGGAGAATATATGGTGAAAGTAATTCTTAACAAGGCGCCTGTTGGAACAAGCCCTGCGAAAAATTCTACAAAAAGATTTAAAGTGGTTGTTGGAGATGCAAAAAAATCTGCAGAGCTGACATTGAAAGATTATGAAAACAGAATCGCCATTCTTGAGTCGGACATGAACGGTTATCCTGCTTGGGTGAAGACGCCCTTGTCAAGCGCCATCGGACTAGATGCGAAAAAAACGCTTGTGCAGGCAAAAAGAGCAGAGTATAGCAACTTGGATACTGATTCTTCCGAGGAAGATTACATTGCAATTATAGAGGGCTTGATTAGTTTGGATATTCCGAACTCGGTTTATACTAGCACAAGCGGAACGCTTCCCGGAGATATTGGTTATGGCGGTGCCGATATGGCACATATACTTGAAATTGTGGGCGCAACTGAAGAGATTTCTAACATGGAAGATTTGAAAGCGAATGTTTTTGGCTGGATGAATGAACATTATGATGTGAGCGTCAGCTTTGAAACTATCTCTGCTCGGGAAGACTTGCAAGATGCTGAACTCCTTAAGAAATACAAGATAATTTTGACTGAAAAAAAAGAGCCAGAATCAGCTGCTTACTTGGTAATTGATTATCCTAAAAGTGGTTTGGTGTTTTCTTCTCAAGGAGACTTGTTTTCTGAGACGAGCGTAAGCGGAGGAACTTATGTGGATTTAAGCCAAGAAGAAATTTCAAGCGTGGAATTTTTGATTGCTGGCGCAAATGCGCCGAACATAATGGATTTGGGAGTTTACATTTCTCCAAGCCCAGAAAGCTTAGGAATAGATTCAAGACCCATCAAAGAATGTTGGCTTGAAAACTGCGACCCTGAGGGAAATTTTCTTTGGAAAAGATTCATTTTGGGAATAAGCATCATAATTATTTTATTTCTGACGATTTATTTAATTTTGCAAACTTGGTACAAGAGAAATTACGAAAGACATCTCTTCCCGAATTCAAATGACCTTTACAATTTGTTGAACTTCATATATAACTCCAGACGAAACGGGCTTAAGGATTCTGAGATAAAAAGCAGCCTTAAAAACAGAAAATGGACTGGCGAGCAGATAACTTATGCATTTAATAAATTAGAAGGAAAGAGAACAGGAATGTGGGAAATTCCACTTTTCAAGTTTGCTGAAAACAGAAAAGTAAGGAAAGAAATTGAAAAGCAGCAAGGCGGAAGGCCAATAGACACAAGATTTATTAAACGACCAAATTTATAGATAAGATGTTTAAACTATTAAAAAGATTTTCGGCTAGAATTTTTGGAGGGCTATTTAAGAGACGAGAAAATTTGAGGATTGGCTTTTATGGGCCGCCAAATGCAGGCAAGACCTCTCTTGCAAACCGAATCTGCAAAGACTGGACTGGAGAAGAGATTGGAGCAGTCAGCGCAGTCCCGCATGAAACAAGAAATGTTCAAGTGAAAGAAAAAGTTGAAATAAAATACAAAGGAAAGGTTATGACTTTCAAGCTTATTGACACGCCTGGAATTGCCACAAAAATAGACTACGAAAATTTTCTGAGATTTGGACTGAAAAAGAAAGTCGCAAAACAGCGGGCAAAGGAAGCGACTCAAGGAATAATTGAAGCGATTAAGTGGCTTGATGACGTTGATGCAGTTGTTGTCGTTATAGATGCTACTGAAAACCCTTATTCACAAGTAAACATAACTATAATCGGAAATCTTGTTGCGAGAAAAATTCCTATTTTGGTTGTTGGAAATAAAATAGACCTAAAGAAAGCTGATGTGAAAAGAATCGAAGGAGCGTTTCCTGAATATGAAGTCGTGGGAATTTCTGCCAAAGATGGATTGAATATGGACGAGTTTTATGAAGCACTGTTCAGACTAGCGAGGAAAATATGAGCGCGGAAAGGAACATGCCCGGAAAATTCAAAGGACTGAGCCTGCAGGTTTTGCCTTTTTCGGAGATGCAAGGCTTGACGATTGCCCAAAGGGTAAAGAAAATATTGAATCTTGTTTTGGGAAATAAAATTGTAATTTTGCATGGAAGGCTTAGACCGGAGGAAGAAGCGAGACTTATCGAAGATACCATGGCAATGGTTGACCATGTGAAGAGTTTCAAGGGAATTGAACTTGCAGTGATAGAGCCGAACTTGAGGAATGAGGGCTTTTTTGTTAGGTTCAAGCACAATCTTGCGAAGAAACTAGTGGGAGATAATTCTGCGCTTACAGTTATAGGGCCTGCGACAGTTGTCAAGGAAATTAAGCGCGATCCGAAAAAATTAGAAGTAATGTTGGGTTAAACGGATAGGCGAATAGCCATCCAAACAAATGTTTATTAATACTTAGAAATTTGGAAAGACATGCCATATAGATGTGTTCATTGTTCAAAAATATATGAAGACGGTTCTGAACAAGTTCTAAAGGGATGTGACAGCTGCGGACGGAAATTTTTCTTTTACATACGAAAAGAACAGTTGGACAAGGTAAAGCAGGAAGAAGAAACGGAGATTGAGTTTTATGGAGAGGACAAAAAACAGATAGAGAAAGACATTCGGGAAATCGCAGGTTTTGAAGATGAAGACGTTCCTGTATTTTTAGATTTTGAAAGCGTTAAAGTAATCAAGCCGGGAAAGTATGCAGTGGACCTTGGAAATTTATTTGCAACGGACAAGCCGAGAGTTTACAAGTTAGAAGATGGGAAATATATAATTGACCTTTCTGTAAAGTTAAAAAAACCACAGGCTTAAAAGCCAGAAGTTCTTTGTAAAAATATGGTGGGGAAGAAATTGGATTTTTCTGTTAACAGGGAAGAATTTCTTAAGATGAAAAAGGAGCTTGATTTTTTTCTTGAAAATTTGCGGGTGTCTGTAAAGGAAAAAGTCGATGCGGATGTTTTTCTCGGAGGAAGCTTTGCAAAGGGAACGTTAACTCAGTCTGAAGAATATGACGCAGATATTTTTGTAAGGTTTGACTGGAAGTATGAGAATCTCTCTGAATTACTTGAGAAAATATTAACCGATGTTGTTAAAAAATTAAAGCTTGAGATGAAAAAGATGCGTGGAAGCAGAGATTACTTCAGAGTTTACGGGGAAAGCAAGTTAACATTCGAGGTTATTCCTGTTGTTAGAATAAAAAGAGTTCAAGAAGCAAGGAATGTAACGGACTTGAGTTATTTTCACGTTAATTATGTCAGAAAGAACATGAATGAAAAAATGAAAAGAGAGCTTGCGGTGGCTAAAAAATTCTTCAAGGCAAACGGGCTTTATGGGGCTGAATCGTACGTTCATGGCTTTTCAGGATACGGATTAGAATGCCTGATTATTTATTACAAAAGTTTTGAAAAAATGTTGAAAGAACTTTTGAAGGTGAAAGAAAACGAAAGGTTAATTATTGACATAAAAAGGTTTTACAAGAAAAAGAGCGATGTTCTTTTTGAGTTGAATGAAAGCAAACTGCAAAGCCCGATTGTTTTGATTGACCCGACGTGGAAAGAAAGGAATGTTCTTGCTTCGCTTTCGCGCGAGACATTCAAAAAATTTCAGGAGACGGCAAAGGAATTCCTGAAGGGCCGCTCTGAAAAATTCTTCTTTTTCAGGCCGTTTGATGAAAAAATGATGAAAAAGAAAGCCCGAGGCAAAGAATATTTACATTTGGCTTTAAAGACAAACAGGCAGGAAGGAGACATTGCAGGAACAAAGATGAAAAAGTTCTCAATGCTTTTGGAGAAAATTTTCGGAGAGTATTTTGAAATTGGGGAAAAAGAATTTTTCTATCCAGGAGAAAGTAATGAAGCAGAGTTTTATTTAATTCTTAAATCAAAAAAGGAGATATTGAAGGCTGGTCCGCCTTTAGACAAAAAGGAAAATGTCGAACAATTCAAGAAAGCAAACAAAAGAATCTTGAAAAAAGATGGAGCGATTTATGCTAAAATTAAAGTTGACTTTTCTGCTCGAGAACTTTTGCAAAAATGGAAAAATTCAAGAGAAGGCCAGTTAAAAATGAGTGATATGGGAATTTCTAGTTTGAAGATTGAAGATTAAATTTTTCGGTTTGTAAATGCTATGCCAAGTGCGCCGGCTGCTGCCAGGGCTAATCCTGTAAGTTCAAGCTTGCCCCCTCTTGAACCTTGAGCGTTTATATCTCCTGCTTGTCTAGTTCCTGTTTGAACTTGTGAAACAGAATAGTTCTGGCTTGATAGATTGTCGTATGCCCTGTTTGCTTCATTTCTTTGTCCTTCTCCGATAACTGCCATTAGCCCGCCCGCGACAGCAACTGCCCAGGACAATCTTCTAAGTCCTGCATACCTGTGACCATTTACATTATTATTTCCCATCGCTTGAACCTGCCTCAATGATGTTTGCCAGAGATTGCGCGAAGAATGGAGAATTTAACCATATCCCTATTTCTTCGTCAGATTTCTCTGAAGTTATCATAAATAGTACTTCTGTTTTATCAGATATAAATAATCTTGCTTCGGACTCTACCTGGCTTGGCTTAAGATTTATTTTTGCCGCAATTTTCTTTATTTTCTCTATCGGGCCGGCGAGAGACAACCGGACTTTTACATCATTTTTAATTGCCCGTTCAATTGCCGGAAGCAAAACTCTTGATTTGTCTTCGAAATCGAAGACAGAAGTTGAAATGAGGATTTCTTTTTTAGCGTTTTGAATTAGTTCCCTCAATCTTGAAATCACATTGGATCTGCCCCTTAAAGAGCCAGTTATTTCATGAGTCTTGATTGGGGAGATTCCAGACTTATGCAGGCTTTCGAGTTCCGCGTATTCGGTTGTGTCCTTGAGAGTTGAAAGATTTTTCACTTTCTCTTGAGCTTCTTGCATAGTAAAAGATTTCATTTTTTCAAGGACTTCTGTTGGTTTTACTGCAATATATTTTACCGGCTTTCCGATTTTGATGATTGCAAATCCCCTTTTTTCAAGAGATTCTAAAACGTCGTATGTTCTGGACCTTGGAACGCCTGAAATGGCAGCTATCTCACCTGCAGAAGCAATTCCCTTTGAAAGCAAAGCAATCCAGACTTTAGTTTCATAAATATTTAGGTTGAAGTATTCCTTTATCCTTTTCACTAATTCTTGCTTTATCATCATCAAGGGACAACAAACAATTCGTTTATAAACTTTACGGTTATGTTGCAACTGAACAATGACAAACTATGTGAAGGCCCTTGAAATTCCTAGAGCAACAAAACATCCGGTTGTTATAAACGGCATAGCTGGATAAAATTTACCCTTTTCCGACAAATAGAATAGTGTTGCAAGAGCGAGTGTGGCTCCTAAAGAAACTATCAGCGCCGAAATAATTCCTATTTGGATGAACACAATTCCTGCCAAGATAATTGGAAAAACGATATCTCCTCCCCCAAGAATTGCTACGCCGACCTTGACTTTGCCGTCGGTTTTATTTTTTGATTTGGTTTTGGCCATTTTACTAATTATTTTTTTCTCTTTCTTGCCTATATATGGAACGAAGAAACCGGTGAAAACTTTGAGTGTTTGAATTTGATAGGCAGCCATCTTTTGCATGAAGCCCGCGTGCCAAACTGCATACATGTCGTAAATAGAAATTAGAATTAAAATGATTATTATTGCTGTGAGCGGCGAAGTTGTCCAGGACATTAACATGACGACGAAGATTGCAGCAATGCCCGGGTAGACAAACAGTTCAGTGATATTATGCACGAGCAAATTTCTTTTAAAGATTTTAAAAAATGCGAGAGGCAGTGCAATGACAAGCGCGAGAAGTGAAGAGTTCGGCAGATAAGTTAATACCGAATTCAATGTTATTCCTATTGCTAAAGTAACCACGGCAAAGAACCATAACCTAAGAAAGGTTTCTGCTCTGTATTTTGTTAAAATCAACATCAGCACGACAACTAATGCAAAGGCAATTGCGAAACTAAAAACCAGGTCAAATGCGGAGCGCGGCGCAACCTCTTTTGGAGGCTCCATCCCGTAGGGGAGTTCCTGACCAAGAGTCTGGTCTCTCGGAGAATATTGGTTGATTACGAATAACCCGAGCATCTGGGTGACGAAAAACATTGCTAAAAGCAGGAGGGTAATTACCCAGGTGTGTTTCATGATTGTTTATGTTCTGAAAGGTTTTTAATTGTTTACTTCAGCCTAATCGTCTCAAGATTTTTAGGCACAGTTGTTTCAACATTGTTCGACCTGTAAAGTGTAGATGCGAGGTCTAAAGATTTGGAAATTTCCCCGTGATTGATTATAACTTTTTTAGGCCGAGGAATCATTCGACTGATGAATTGAAGGAGTTCATTCCTGCTGGAATGCGGGGAGAGGCCATACATTGTTTCAACCCGAAGATTTACTTTTAACATGTCGTTGCCATAATCCTTGCCGAGGTTTACTTCTTTTGCGCCATCTCTTACTTCTCTTCCGAGAGAGCCAACTGCTTGGTAGCATCCGAAGATTATGACGTTGTTTGGGTTCTCTGCGAAATTTCTAAAATATTCCACCGAAGCACCGCCAACAAGCATTCCTGATGTAGCAATGATTATGCAAGAGCCGCCTTCAATGACTTGTTTTCTTTCTGTGGCAGAGCCGATTCTTTTGAAAATGTCCGAGAGAAAAGGATTGTTGTCCTGAAAGACTTGGTTTCGAACATTTGCTGATAAAAAATCAGGGTAAGCTGTATGAATGGCGTTAATATCCCAAATCATGCCGTCAATGTAGACTGGAATTTTTGGCAATTTGCCTGTGCGAATCGCTTCTTCTACTCTTAGCATTGTTTCTTGTGCGTGCCCTAAGCCAAGCTCTGGAAGAAGCACCTTTCCTTTTTTTGAAATGGTTTCATTGACTATTTCCAGGAATCTTTCTTCAACTTCCCTAAACGGCGGGAGAACATCCTGCTTTCCGCCATAAGTAGATTCTAACTGAATAGTCTCAACTCTTGGAAATCTGTTTGCGGCAGCGTCCAACAATCTGGTTTTTGCATATTTTGTATCTCCAGTATAAACGAAGTTGTGCAGACCGTTGCCTATGTTGAGATGAACTTGGGCTGAACCAAGAACATGACCTGCGTTGTAAAGAGTTATTCTTATATCGGGCGTTATGTCTGTGACTTCCCCGTAGTCTAAACTAATTGAATGCCTTACCATTTCTTTTATATCTTCTGCCTTGTAAAGAGGAAATTGAGCTTTTTTGTAAGCCACGCCAATTAAGTCTAATTGCAAAAGCGCGGCGATGTCTCTTGTCGGTGCAGTCATATAACAAGGACCTTTGTAACCCATCTTGTAAAGATAAGGGACAAGTCCGGAATGGTCCAGATGAGCATGGGATAATATTACTGCGTCTATCGTGTTTATGTCCCCAATTTCAGAAACGTCTAAATAAGGGTACTTTTCAGGGCCTTCGCTAATCGCAGGATTGATTCCACAGTCCAAGATAATCTTCGAATTTGGTGTATGCAAAAGAAAGCAAGACCTTCCGACTTGGGCGCCGCTGCCAAGCACTGTCAAGCGAATCCAGATTTCCTTTTTTTCGGAGCTCCAGTCGTTGTAGATTTTTTTGCCGACTTCATGCAGGAATTTTCTTCGGTAAACATTGTTGGCATAAAGAACGGAGCGTATCTTTTCCGTAATTTTTGAAGGGATTGCAGGAGAACGCTGCACGGTTGGCAACCAGAAAGTTGATTTTTTTATGTCGCTGAGAATTGAACCTTGCTTGCCTATTACGAGGCCAGGCCTTTTTGCTTCTATGATAACGACACTTCTTGGTGCGTCGAAGATTATATTTACGATTTCTGCATCTTCCTGAACCAAGGCGCGAATTGTTTTTTCTGTGGCTTCTTCACTTGCCAAGATTTCCCTGTCTGCCCTTAACTCCACTCTTTTTTTAATCTTTGAGACTACGTCCTTTATTTTTTCATCGCCGTTCTTAAAGAATTCTTTATCTTTAGTATACAAGACTATGTTTGCGCCTTCAAAATTTGCGTCGCTAATTATATCTGGTAATTCTTCTTTAATTGTCTTTAAGATGTCTGCCATTTTATTATTGGTTTACTTGTATTGCGGAACTATTTCTTCAGAAACAACGTGCTTTATTCCGTCTTTAGTGATTGTGAAAACATCTACGCCGTTGCCTGAACCGGAGTCTCTTTGGATTGCGGCTTTGATGCAGTCACTTGCTAGACTAATTGCTTCTTTTACGGTTACGTCTTTATTGTAACGGTTTTCTAAAAGGCCCATGATGTAAGGCATTCCAGAAGAGAAGTTTGCGTCGAAATCATCTACTTTTAGGACAGAACCTGCAGGTTCAATGGTAAATAATTCAGTTGTTCCATCTTCGTTAAAGCCTGCAACTAAAGTTCCAACGATATGGGGAACCATGCTGGGCGTTCGAATGTTTCTGTAGAATGAAATTCCTGTCAGGTATGCTGCTTCGCTTACAGAAGGACGACTTCTAGTTTTGAGTTCTTTCAACCTTAATTCTGCCGCGATGACTTTTGTTGTTAGTTGTGCGTCTGAAACCCCACCAGTCCAAGCAACAAGCAAGTAATCATTTATTCTGTGAATTTTTCTTTCACGCTTGCCTGCAATATAATGTCCTGCGGTGGCCCTCCTATCGCCGGCCATAACAATGCCGTCTTTGCAGACGATTCCAACTATGCTTGTGTTTGACTTCAGCATATTTTTAGAAATTTCTTCAGTTAATGTCTCCATAGTGGTAAGAGAATAGATACACCTTTAATATGCTGCGGGTATTTAAGTTTTTTGGTTTCACGGATGTTAGCAAGGCTAAGTGAGAATGCGACGAAAAAGAACGAGCTGAATAATGAAGGAAACGAATCGATGTTATTAGACGGAATCAGTTTTTTGAGTAAGAATTTCTTCAATAGAAGAAGTGTCATTTTCTTTGGTTACCTTTATCACATTGTCTACAAAGCTTTCTATTTTCTGTTCATGGCTTACTATAATTAATTGTTCTGCGTTCAATTCTTCCAAGATATCCCGAATCTTGTTTATCTGTGTTTCTGAAAAACCATCGGTCGGTTCGTCCAGGATAATCAGGCCGCGAGTACGAATCTTGCTCATCAATGAATTTATTGTTTGGTTTAGAGCAAGACGGTATGCTAAGGCGACGGCTGTTCTTTCACCTCCGGAAAGGTAACTGTAATCCATTTCAGTTTCTCCTTGTAAAATTACGGGAGTAAAGTTTTCGTCTATTTGAGAATCTAATGAATTTTCCGAGATAAGCATAAGAAACCATTTTCTGAAAAGAGAAGAAAATTCTTTTCTTAACTTCAAGAGTACGTTTCTTTCTGTCGTGTCAATCAATTTGAGAAACTGAGTAGAAAGCCAATCAGACAATTCGTTGAGCTTATAGAGCCTCGTTTTGGACTGTTCTTTCTTTTTTATCATTTCCTGAAAAAGAGCAATTTCCTTGTGGGAAATTTCCAGTTCTCTAACCAATTCGGCTAGGGAGATCTCTACATTTTTCTCTTCGGACAGGGCTTTTTTGAGTTCAAGTTCCTTGGTCTTGAATTTTATTTCAAATGGGGAATATTCCAGAATTCTCCCCCTAAGGCCTTCAATATGGCTTAAGAGCAAGTCCTGGTCTTTTGAAAGAGATTCTTTTTGCCTTGTTATTTCAATCAGCTTTGTCTTTGCGCGCTCTATCTGTTCCTGTTTATTTTTTAACACTTCCATTTTCCAACGGTTCTCTTCAAAGTCTGTGAGCTGCTGCTTGTTTAATTTTATCAGCTCAAAGAGATTTTTTCTTTCTTTCTCAAGAGATTCCAACTGGTTTTTTATTGATGAAAGTTTTGCTTCGGCATCATTCAAAATGTTGTGCTTGTGATGCTCTGGAACGTCCTGAAGGCAAGTAGGACAAATGTCTATTTTGAAAATCCTTTCTTTTTTGGCAAGAATTTCGTTTTGCTCTTGTTCAAATCTGGAGTATTTCGCGGTTGTGTCTATGTTTTTCGTATTAAGTTTATCTAAATCTTCTCTTTTAGCTTGAATATATCCCACCAATTCTTTTAAGGCCGATTCTCTGAATATCTCTTTTGAATCTGAAAGAAGTTTTTTGGATTCTTCCTCTTCCCTCATCAACCTTGAAAGCAGTTCTCTTTTCGTTGAAATATGAATCTTTGTTTTTTCTATTTCTTGCTCGTATTTCCTTTTTTCTTCCAAGCTTTCTTCTATTGATGCAAGCTCTGACTCAACCTCCTGCCTGCTTTTTGTCTTTGATTCTAATTCCGCTTTTTTCAGGCCGATTTTTTCATTGAGGATTCTTATTCCAGTATTTCTTAATTCTAAATTTTCTTTGTCTCTGTCCAGGCTCATAATTTCTCCCTGCAAAATCTTTGAGTCGCTCTTTAGGCTGCTAAGCAGAATTGTTAAGTTGTCTTTGATGATTCTGTATTTATCAACACCGAAAACGTGCCTTAAGATGTTCACTCTTGTTTCCGGGTCTTCGAGAATTATTTCTTTCATCTGCTCCTGCGCTGTGTGGACGGTGTACCTGTAAAGGATGTTATTCTTTTTTACAAATTCTGAAGGATACCCTAGAAGGGAGACTATTTTAGATTTTATTTCTGTGACAGAAGATTCGTTTTTTATTCCATCTATGGTAATTGCTGCATACTCGTTGCTCACACCCTTCGGAGTTCTTTTTAATTTTCTTTCGATAAGGACGGTTCTGCCTTGGATTTCCAGTTCCAGCGAAACCTCGCCAAAATTTTCGTTGTTTCTTAAAAGAGCGTTGCCTTTTTGGCCGGGCTGAAGCCCGAACAAGGCATATTCTAAAGCCATTAAAATCGAGGTTTTTCCACAACCAACATCTCCGGACAGCAGGAGAGAACCATCTGGGAAAGTTATCTCCTGATCCTTGTATGACCTAATGTTTGAAAGCCTAATTTTTTTGAACCGCATTTTCGATAATGTTTCTTGACTCTGATAGTATCCTGTCTTCGAAAGTCGACTGGGTTTCATCTTCAAGCTTTTCTGTCTGAAGAGACTTAATCAATGAGGGGATTAAATCGTTGAATTTGTTTGGATTTTTTTCTTCGAATTGCTTCTGAATTTCTGATTCCAAGTTTTCTGAATCGAAAATTTCAGATTCAGTTTCTGATTCTGCAACATGAAGTTTGGATGTGCTCTTTAGAAATACTATTGCTCCTTTAGATTTTGACAAAGCCTCTATTTTCTGAAAATCTATGTCTGAAAGCTTTCCTTTTTCTAAAACCCCGGAAACTCTTAGGATTAAAATTTTGTCTTTTATGTCCAAATCGTTCATTTTTTGGAGGATTTTTTCTGTTGCATCAAGGGCGTTATTTGTTTCATATCTTAAGGAAGCTACATCAACTAATTTGATTTCGTTCTTCTTTATTTGACCGTTGTCATAGATGTAAAAAGAGCCGTATTTTAATTCCTCTAACTCTGATAAGTTGTTTGGAAATATTGGGCCGGAGTAAACGCGGCCGTTCTTATTGTAGTCTATGTGAAGATGGGCAAGAGCAGTGTAGTTCACATTTGGAAGTTTTGTTTCATCGACTGATTTCATCGGAATATTTCCTATTGCGTCTTTGATTGTTGTATGAAGCATCAGAATTTTGAACAATCCGGGGGAATCATGGAGTTTTATTTTTTCTATGTCGTCAACTTCCAATCCGGACTTTTTTCCAGGATAGCCGTATATGGCGACGTTTTCGAATATCGTTGGAAGAAGAAGTATTTTTCCGTCACGCTCTTCAAATTTTGCAACGTTTTTACAAAAGCCGGAGCGTTCTAAAACGTCAAGGAATGTTTTTCCAGAGACAGAATAGTCATGGCTTCCGGCTATAAGAAAGACCGGAACGTTTTTTTCCTTTATCTTTCTGAATTCATCGAATGTTTCTTTGAGGGTTTCGATTGGAGGGTATGCTGTGTCAAACAGATCTCCTGCTATCAAGATAAAGTCAACATTTTCTTTAGCTATTCTCTCAAGGGCAATCTGAAAACTCCTGAAGTTTAACTCTTTTAATTCGGGTTGTCTCCAGCCTCCGAGATGGCAGTCGCCAAGGTGGGCAAACTTCATGATGCTTTAATAGGCGTGAGTTATTTAAGGATTGTTATAGTTGCCATCCAGATACTCGTTTCACTCGCATAAGAATTTGTATTCGCGACGATTAAATACATTCGACAGATTGAGTAATAATCTTATTCGAGCAAGGGACTAAGACGCTCTTTTTGAAAATTGCTGGCTGGACTTCTAATACAAATTCTTGTTCTGAAGGGGAAGCAGAAACGCTTACGTGATAATTGAGAAGAGGCGTTTCCTGCCCTGGACCCAAGGGGGCGGGATTCACCAAACCTGTAAGATATAATTCTTTTCCTGTGTTAATTTGGGGCCTAATACTTCTTTCGGCTTCGGCAAACCTAATGTAAACTCCGGTGACGTTAAACAAACCGCGATTTAAAAGGTTGAATGATAATGAACGGCCAGCCCTATTGCAGGAAATGTTTTCAATTGAAAGGCTTATGTCTGGATTGCATTCGACTTTTTCTATGGGAACTCCGATGGATTTTAGATAAGGGTAGACTATTGCGGCGAGGGCTATGGCAATTACAATAAGCAAAGCGTAACCAACCATCAAGCTCACCCCCTTTTTGTTATTGTGCATGGACAGTTGAAGTTGAAAGTTTATTTAAATGATACTATTTTAGAATATCAAAAAGAATATTAACTGTTATAACTGGTAATTAATATGACCTCGCCCGACGACACGATGATTGGAGACCACTTTATTCTTTCTACAAGAGATTTATTTCTCGAAGCCAACCCTGAATTTTTGAAAAGACTTATTGAATTTAGGGAAGAATATGAACTACTTCACGGGCCAACCGACCCAGAAAAGAAATACACTTCTCAGCTTTCCTATTATGAACAGAGAATGATGCAAGATTGGTGTCCGAGAGAATATTTTCTTGGGCTGCCTGCTTTTGTCAGCGCATATTATGAAAGACTATTGAGATTGTGCAATGCTAACGGAAGACTTGACGAAGTACCCGATGGATTTATCGAAATTTATGTTGAGATGAGAGGTCGGCTGCCGAGAGCAGATTAAAGATTCAGCTTTGTTCTCTTGAGGCTGAAACAAATTGCTCGCCTTGTGTCTCTTTCTTAAGAATTATGAAGAACATTTCTCCTGGTTTGATGTTGAATGTATAACTAATGTTCCCTTCTAATATTATGGTAACTTTTTTGTCATCGTTCAATTCGAAGCTTGCTTTGTTTTTTCTTGGTTGGTCAAAAGGAATAGACGTTTGGGTGTCCCCGATGTTTATGCTTATGGTTCCAGTATCTTCTGTTTTGTGGAGAATAGCCGTCATGTTTGTTTGATTTCCAAAAATTATTATGAAATCTGAACCGAGATTTGCTGAAGCGTAATAGTCTGTAAGGTTTTCAACATTCTTGTCCCTTTCTTCTTCTGTCAGCGCATTGAAAACTCCGCTATCTATTACAACTCCCGCTTCGTATTTTATTTCTTTTGTTAAGTCGTATACGGAATTGTCTTCGGAAGGAGTTTCAATGTTTGTGTAAATTGCAGACAAGCCAAATAAGATTGAAACTATGACAACTGCAGCGATAAGAAAGAACTGACCTCTTTTGTTCGTTTGAGAAAACGGACAAATGGGAATCCTTGATTCACTTTTGTTCATTCCCCTAGGAAGAGAGATTGGTATTTAGGAGTTGCGGTGCGTTATAAACTAAAATGCAATTAGAAAAATTAGCAGAAGAGTCAACGTTATTAAAATTAAAGAAATTATAAAAGAAGAGAACATTAAAGCAAAGTCATTTTTGTTGCCTTTTTTTCTGAGAAAGAAATCTATTGATAACTTGAAGGTGGTTAGATAAAGAGCTAAACCAAAAATTTTCCCAGATAAACATGGATACTGACACATTGGAGGTATTGAAAGAATAAATTCTATCAGAAAATATCCCAAAGAAATGACTGAAAGCGAGTAGATTGTTTTTGCGCTTATCATTTTATCAAAGTGGCACGGACGGGGAACTTGCTCGGCTTAGAACGAGAAGCGACCTTGCGACTTCCTCAGCTTTGCGACCCTGCGAGCACCATACATCCTACTTAGGGCTGCTCCGATCAAGGCCTGACCCGGTTCGCAAGAGTACGGTCGAGCAGGACAAAACCTCAACGTTAGAGGCAAGACTCCGCGCTTTCAGCGTCACGCGTTCCTTTAAGTCCACCATGAAGCCCGTTTGTGAATGGCACAGGGCTAGCGTGCCGACTCGTCCGCACCGATTTTAGGAATTGGATGAGGTTTTTAAGGCTTTGGGAAATTGTGAAATCCCCGGGTTCAAAGATTGGTGGGGGCGTTAATCCTTAGGATTAAGTTATCTACATAAACCGAATAACTAACAATGTTTGTAGCTCACTGCCCCATCACTTCTTTGAACCAAAAAGTTCACTGCTATGAATGGAATTTGAACTAGAAAACTTATTAAAATATCTAAGTTTTAAATGGTCGCGAGAAAGAATTGGAGATGGAATAATTAAACAATAGATTGTTTCTTGAATCATACAGTCCGATAATATGAATCCTCCCATTTTCTAAAATAATTTCATCTTTCCAAATATAACTCCCTGGACAAAAAGAAGAACCAAACGCTTCAATGCAGTTAGGTGTCTGATAAAAATTAGGGCTAGTTAGAGAATACTCTTTTCCAACATAATTAAATGTGATATTATTTAGGCAGATTCTACCATGATTGCTGTTGTATCCTTGGAGATTGCAAGAAAAATTTTCGATTAGTTGATAGGGCGCTAAGAAATCTACTTCTTTTGAAATATTTTTTGGTTTTTGAACAAAGACAATTCCTAAAACAATTACTAGACCCGCCACTAGGATAATGATTAAAAATAAATAATTGTTCTTCATAATAACTTAACTAATATATATTTTAAAAAACTATCTTTTTGTATATTGTGAGGAAAAAGTTGGGGCGTTTATCCTTAAAGACTTGCTAATTCAAAATCTGCTCTTTAATTCTTTGAATGTCATCTCTTATTTTGAATCGCCTTCTTGGAGAATGTTCTTTCTTTAATGCGACCAGAAGTACGGCTAGCATAATCACTAAGAGAAAACTGCTGAAAAGCAGCAGCACTTCTAACACCATATTTAGCTTGGGGAAAATTGGTTTAAAAGTTTAACTGCGTGGAATTACATTTGTTCCAATGCTTCAATTCCGAGAAGATTCAGAGAGTTTTTTAGAGTCTGGGTGAAAGCTCTTACCAAAATTAACCTAAAACCTTCCTGCTCCGAACCTATGACTTGTTCTGCGTGGTAGAATTCATTGAATGCCTGAGCGAGCTCGAATGCATAGTTTGCAACCATGTTTGGCGCTAGTTGTTCATAAGAAATTTTTACAACATCTGGAAACGCACCAAGTTTTGTAACTAACTTTTTTTCTTTTTCAGAAAGGGCTTGAATGGAAACTTTTGCTGTCTTGCTTTTTGCTTTTCTTAAGATTGAGCATGCGCGGACATAAGAGTAAAGAAGATATGGTCCAGTGTTGCCTTCGAAAGAAAGGAACCTTTGAAGGTCGAAAACTATATCTCCAGAGCGATGATTCTTTAAGTCGCCGTAGAAAATTGCGGCCAGGGCAATTTTAAGAGCGCGCTCATCCAATTGTTTTGAAGAAAGTTTCTCTCTCTTTGCTATTTCCCGCTTTGCAAGCTCTTTCGTTTCTTCAATAATATCTTCCATAAAAACCGTTTTGCCTTTTCTTGTTGCGAATTTTTTTCCATCCTTGCCGAGATACAAACCATGTTCAATATGAACGCAGTTTTTTGCCCAAGAGTAACCGAGAAGTTCGAGAATTTTGAAAAATTGTTTGAAATGAAGCTTTTGCTCCTGCCCGACTTCATAAAGAAGATGAGAGAATTTATATTTTTTGTACCTGTCAATTGCTGCGGTGATATCCCGAGTTGCATATAATGTTGCGCCATCAGATTTTTGAATGAGGCACGTTCCGAGATTGTATTTGTCAAGTTTAACGACCAGTGCCCCTTGGTCTTTAACTAATAAGTTTTTTTCTTTGAGTTCATTTAAAGTGAATTGCATTTTGTTGTTGTATTCTGACTCGCTTGATGTTACATCGAAAGAAATTCCAAGAGTTTTATACAGCTTGTTGAATTCTCTTACACTTAGTTGCCTGAATTTTTTCCAGAGAGTGCTGGTTTCTTTGTCGCCTTCTTCGAGTTTCTTGAATGTTTGACGGCCTGCTTCTTCCATTTCAGAATCCTGCGATGCCTTAACGTAAATTTCGTAAAGATGTTTAATCGGCTCTTTTTCTAGTTTTTTTGCGTCGCCCCATTTTTTGTAACCTTCAATTATCTTTCCAAATGGTGTGCCCCAGTCTCCGAGGTAATTCAACTTGACGACTTTGTATCCTTGGGCCTTGCTTATGTTTCCTATTGCATTGCCGATAATTGTTGAACGCAAATGACCGATGCCAAATGGCTTTGCAATGTTTGGCGAAGACATATCGATAACTATCGTTTTTCCTTTTCCTACTGAAGAAGAACCGTATTTATCTTTCTCTTTTAGAATTTTATTAATGGTTTCGTCAAATAACTTTTTCTTGTCAAGGAAGAAATTTATATATGGCCCTTTTGCTTCAACTTTTTCTAACTCCTTTGAACTTATCTTTTCAGAAAGCTCTTGGGCGATTTGGACTGGAGATTTTTTTAGGGTTTTTGCGAGAGAAAAACAAGGAAAAGCAAAGTCTCCGAGCTCCGGAGAAGGCGGAATTTCTAACAAGCTTTCAACTTCTTTTGGGGAAAGGCCTGCTTCCTTTGATAATAATTGGATGAGCTTTTCTTTCATTGTTTAAAAGATAAAAGTTTCTTAATAAATGTTCACAATAAAGTATAAATATTTGAAGTTGCTTGGTTTTTGATGAGAGGAAGGTTAGGGTGGCTTGAAAAGATTGCTTCTGGAGCGATTATTGCGGCTGGTGCTTTGGCTATGAGCGGGTGCCCTCCTCAATCTACAGAAACAAATAATGGTCCTGGGGGAAACGGCGGAGGCAACCAAACGCCGCAAGTTAGAAAAGAAGACAGAGTTATTCCTCCAAGCGGGCCGGGCAGTTTAGTTTCTATTAACGGAAACCGTTATGTTTTTGCGGCTGGCGGACCAGCTTTCTCGTCTGGAGATGTTATTGTTAGCGGAGTTGGAAGGGGATTCTTAAGAAAGATTCAATCTTTTGACGGCACAGACAGCGCGGGAAATCGCACCTATATAACAACCCAGGGAACAATTGCAGAGGGATTTGGGGACGGGAGCATATCGGTTAAGAGCGGACAAGCAAAGAGCGCTATCTCTGCTTCCGATATAAAACTTATAAGTTATAGTAAAGATTTTGATTACAACGAGGATCTAACCGATGGGGGAAGTTTAAGATTTCAAGGATACGTTTCTACGGGCCTTGACTTTATCATTGATGCTTCAATTAGCGGCGGCAAGCTGCGTACAGCAAACATCTCTTTTGATGGCGACTTTACGTCAAATGTGCATGCTGAAGTAATAATTAAGAAGAGTCTTTCTTTTGAAAAACGAATTCCTCTTGGAAGCGCGGAGTGGACTTATGCAACTCTTGCTGGCGGATGGTTTCCTGTGGTTGTGACTGTTGAAGGCAATGCTGACCTTGTTGTTGAAGCAAATAGTGATGCGGATGCTGCTTTTTATGGTGGTGCTCATCCAGATGGAAATATCTCCTTTGGAGCATCGTTTGATGAAAATAACGGTTGGCAAAGAAACTATCATCATGATATAACCATTGAGTATAACGCCCTGGGCGCTTGCATGGAAGGGAATGCAAATATAAGAGCTTATGTTGACTTGAGCTTGGACGCAAGATTATATGATGTTCTAGGACCATATGTAAGTATTCAGCCATATATTGAATTCGAAGGGTCTGGTGCGTTTCCGTGCAGCACTGTTATTGATAATCCTAAACAGGTGGGCTGGGAGTGGACCCTCTCGGGAGGAGTGAACGTTCCATTAGGTATCAGTGCAGATATTTTTGGAGAAAGAATGTGGGATTGGTCGACAGAAGATATCCTGAATGGAAAACTGCGGGGGATTCTCATGACAAAGAACTCGGGAGATTCTTGGCCGAGTGGGCTGGTTTCTGGAGAGTTTAATCCGAGCACTTCTTCCGGCGGGTGGAATTCTAGCGGGGGTTCCGGCGGGGGCGGTGGGTCTGGAGGTGGCGGTAGTGGTGGAGGGGATGGGGGCGGTGGAACGCCGAGTTGTAACATTAATGAAAGCGAGCAGAATGGTTCTTCTGATTCTGCGAATAGATTACAATTGTGCGATACTTCAACTATAAGGGGAATAATTGATAGTCAAGATAAAGATTACTTTATCTTTCACGCAAATGCAGGAGACGTTCTAACATTTTCTTCGAGTCCTAATGACGATAACGGTGGGCCGTCCCTTATTTTTGATGGGTGGTATGTAGGGCCGAGAAGTTCTCATGACCCTTTTCAGGTTACTAGTTCGAAAGATTATGTTTTGTACGGATATCAGACGATTATTTCGGGCGGGGCAAAAGACTATACAATAACGATAAACAGAAATTAATGAAATGTTAACACCAGATTACAATTTCAGAACTTTTGAATGACAACGAGAGTTTAAATAAACAGCCGTTATTAATTAGTATGCTTTCGAGAGGTTTAAAGAGAAAAATTCTTTTGAGTGTCTTGCTGACCTTAGCTTTTTCTGTCGAGTTTGCTGTCGCAGCTGATGTTGCTTATGTTTATCGAAATGAAAGAAAAATAGATGAAAATGTTTTGGATGTCTTTGACGAGATGAGTCTTTCTGTAAAATTGATAGATGAAAAAAATCTTCCCAGCAGCTTGTCGGCATATCGTTTTATATTTATTGGAAATGAAAGGATTTCAAATGCTAAGAAAATTCCTGTCGGGGAAGTACCTGCGATTTTGATGAATAAATATTATGGGCAGATTTATGGACTAACTAATCGAAATGGAATAGGCATGTTTGCATCTTCTGCCCCATTAAGAATAGATTATGGTGGTAAAAAAGTCAAGGCGTATAATTTTGCATATGACGAGAGAAAAGTTTCGGTTCCTTATTATTTTATCTCTGAAAAAAGTAAAACGGCTTCTTCTGTTGAACAGATAATCGCGCTTAGAGCTTCAGAAGAGATATCGAAGGATGTTGTTTCTTATGTTTCTCCGGGAGCAATTCTTGAAAATAGAAAGGCCGCGAAAAAGGAAATATGTTTCTTTGGATTGGTCGCTTCTGACTATTGGACTGCGTCTGCAAGAAAAATATTTAAGGACTGTGTTGGATTTGTGCTGTCTGATTCTGCCGTTTGCAGTAAAAACAGTGATTGCGATGACGACAATCCTTTGACAGTTGATGAATGCATAAACCCTGGAACTGCATCTGCAATGTGCCGAAGCAGCATTACTGACTTTTGCTCGAGCAAAGAAGATTGTGGAACAGACGGCTATGTTGGGGGAGGATTTTGTTTTGAAGGCAATGTTGCTAAGAAATTTAGGTCGTATGTTTGCAATAATCCCGGAACGAGCCAAAGCTCTTGCTCATCTTCTGATGAAAATGCTGTAATTGACGACTGCATTAGCAGTTGTGCTGGCGGCGTATGCACGCAACAATCTGAATTAATACATGATGTTGCTTTAGTTAATGCAACTAATGCAATAGGAAAGATACGAATACAAACATCTAACGGAGAAGAGATTTTATTAGGAGACTCCTTGCAGTGCAATGAAAAGTACAAGGTAATTGTTCGTGTCAAAAACTTAGGAAATTATACGGAAAATGTAACTTTCAGCGGCGGTGCGGGAAATATGATTATAGAACATGGCGACATTGCCGATTTAGAACCTGCAAAGACGAGCGACAGAACAAAGACGGTTAATTTTACATTGACAGAAGGAAGATATAATCTGACTATTGAAGCGATTCTTGATAAATTCTCCGACGTTAGTTTATCGGATAATATTGCGCGAAGAGAAATAAATGTTGTTTGCGGAGGAGCGCCTGCTTCTTGTTCAAGCGACGGTGATTGCGGAACGGACGGGCTTGCCGGAAATAGTTTCTGTGCTGGTGGAAATGTTGTAAGAAATTATAAAACATTTAGTTGCAACAATGCGGGCACAAGTGATAGTTCCTGTTCATCTTCTGAAGAAGAAACTCTTGTTCAGACGTGTACATCTGGCTGTAGCAACGGAGCTTGCGTTTCGTCGTCGGGTTTGGTACATGACGTTGCTTTGGTTAATGTGACGAATACCGCCGGAGCAATAAGAATAAAAGATTCTATAACGGGGGCAGATATCTTAAGCGGAATTCTTCAATGCAATAAAAAGTATCAAATAATAGTTCGCGCAAAAAATCTTGGGAATTATACCGAAAGCGTAATGTTTAGCGGAACACTTGGCGCATTGGATATGGACCATGGTTCTGTCAGCGCACTTGAGTCTGGAAAGACGAGCGACCGAACAAAAACGATGAACATTACCCTTGCTGCTGGGAATTATGCTATGACTATTGGCGCGACTTTGAATGGAACTGTCGACGCTAACTTGGCGAATAACGTTGTGACGAAACAAGTTGTTGTTTCTTGCTGAGTTCACAACAATTCTTCTATTAAGCACAAAAGTAATTTAAACAAAAGGGAATTGTTTATTTTATGAAGAGATATAATCTGTTTTATCTAAGTTATTTTTTAACGACACTTATTGTAAGAACATATCTCTATTTTTTTAGAGAAACGCACATTATAATTAAGGGCTTGTTGGTGCATCATTTTTGGATAGGTTTGATTTTGCTAGCCGTTTCTTTAATTTTGTATAAGAAACATAAAAAAAGAACATTAATCATCCTTGGAATTGGGGCTGCTTTATTTTTTGATCAGCTAGTATTTATGTTAAATGGTGGAGGACTAACACCAGTGTATCTAACCGGCGTTTCCTTAACAGGTTCAATTATTTTTCTTATTATATTCTTTATTTTTAGGAGAAAGATTGTTAGTTTTCTTGATGAAAAAAATTTATAAATCCGAATTAATATTACTATTGTAAATTTAGTCTAGTTATTTATTAGACAGATTTAACACAAAGTTTGTTAGATAGTAGCCTGTAACGAAAGCCAATGTATGAACTGTCCCGAACGCAATTCCGGTTCCTATTAGGCCCGTTCCAAGAAAAGTTAATCCTTCTAAAGGTATTCCGAAGGGATAATAGTGAAATATCTGGGGCAGAATGTTATAGTAAACTCCCCAAATTGATGAAACAATAATTCCAGCAAAGATTATCTTAAGAAATCGTCTTTTCTTTAAGTTAAAGAAGGATAGAAATATAACAGAAAACACAAAATAAAGCGTCATTTTTGCTAAGAAGTAGCTTAATGTTTCCATAGGGTCTGAGAAAAGTAGGTGAAAGAAGTAATCTATACCAAACACGCCGATTATTGAAATTAAAAGAGAATTAAATATTATCTTTAAATAATTCTTTTTCATTAAGTTAAGAACATCTCTTTCTTTTTAATCCTTTCCAAAAACAAAAGAATTCTTTAATAAAAAAGCCCCCACCGGGACTTGAACCCGGGACCCCGAGTTTACGAAACTCGTACTCTAACCAGCTGAGCTATAGGGGCTTGATTGTTAATGATTAAATAAAAAAATAGCTTATTAAGACTTCTTGTTGGATAGGACATAGTATACTAAACGTCACTTTTATATAGTTAGTATGTTTTCTAACAAAAAGGAGGTAAATGAAAGTGAACTTGAAATGTCTTTTTTGTAAATCAAAAAAAATTGTCAGAAGAGGATTAAGA
>Ga0209210_1000471_pt1 | contig 42524 bp, 49 predicted proteins | sample RifGroA1_FD_183991 | JGI IMG/M metagenome (GOLD analysis project Ga0209210, IMG submission 183991) | Contaminated groundwater microbial communities from Rifle, Colorado, USA - Rifle Groundwater A1 (SPAdes) (version 2) | ecosystem: Environmental > Aquatic > Deep subsurface > Groundwater >...
TATTGGTTTCAAAGCGCGTTATTGAGAGAACGCGTTTGTCACAAAAACTGTGTCTTTCGAGCAAGATACGGATCTTTCAAAAAGTATTCCTGTCACCATTTGAGTTACCAAATACTGCAGTAAATCCCCTCGTATAGAGGGGATTTTTTGTGGTTTCTGGTATACTTACGTTGTATGACGACGACAGTAGTCTACTCCAAACCGATTTTCTGGAAAAACCTCATCAAATATCAGAAAGGGTCGGTCGTAAGCCGCGAGATTGTGAAGAAATCAACGAGTACGGTAACGCTTTTTGCGTTTGACAAAAATCAGGGATTAAGTGAACATACGACGCCCTTTGATGCCTTAGTTCAGATCTTGGATGGAAAAGGAGAATTTACGATCGACGGCGTGTCTCATACAATAGGAAAAGGAGAGATGCTTCTTATGCCGGCAGGTTACCCGCATAAAGTTGTAGCACAAGAAAAATTTATCATGCTCCTGACGATGATCAAAGAATAAGAACAAATTTATCTTAACGCCTGCAGGTGTCCTAAGAGTGCGATGACGAGAAACGCCACTCCCCAGCGAACCGGATGAATGCCTGCGACCGTATAGGTGAGCAAAAATCCGATGCCGATACCTGCTACGGTATGAATGACCGCATTATAAAACGGCCGTTTGCTGAAGTATTTCAGCATTTTCCTATATAGTTTCATAAAATGTCTCACCACCTCTCTTAGAAACATTTAATGAGTCTTACGAATTTAATGTTTCTTGGATCCGCCTTAGTGTGCTCTTCAAGCCGTCTACGATCCGCCAGCTGGCGGAGTAGCCAAAAGGCTTGGAGGAAGCACAGGCGGACAAGCATGTAAACGATGCCAATTAAAGAGTCTCTTTTTAGCAAACCATAAAATGAAAGGAAATGCAACTGGATGTAAATCCGGTGATCTTGATTTCTGATTGAGCATTTTGTTATAGTATTGTTATGAAACGCGTCAATATTTCAGTAAAATACATGGGTAAGTTTGCCGGGAAATGGGTAGCGATTAATACCATCAAGGATCGGATTGTCGCAGTTGGAGAAACGCTTAAGGAAATAGAACCATTTATTACCCGATCAGTCAAAGATAAGACACCTGATGAAAAAATTGCTGCTGCCTTTAAGGTGCCGCGTAAAGACGAAGGGCCGTACGTTTTATGTATAAGAAAAATACGCCCGTAACTACTTTTCGCTACTACTTCAATGGTTCTGACTATTTTCCTGTTATCCCCATGGTGTTTTTAGTCGGCGAAAAAAGAATTCGTTCCCAAGCGTTGGTCGATTCTGGAGCAACAATTTCTATATTTGGCGAGGAAACAGCAAATTCTTTAGGAATCGGCATTGAAACTGGAAGAAAAACCATCCTTGGCGGAGTTGGAGGAAGAATTGCCGGGTATATTCATAATATGAAGGTTAGAATTGCAGGGAAAGAATTTCTTTGCCCAGTTGTTTTCTCCCGCGAATATACCGTCTCTTTTAATTTGCTAGGGAGAGAAGCTTTTTTCCGCGCATTCCGAATCACGTTTGAGGAAGGGAAAAGTCAGGTAATTCTTGAATAATTTTTTATTAGAAACAGCTGTTTGGTGAGCAAAGAAATTAGACAGCAGATAATGTTCATCTTCGTAAAGTAACACCCGGTCCATCGCTATTGCTCCTCCTGAAAAAATCCCAGTTCCTCTTTAGTCGGCAAGGCCTCATATACTCCCAGCCGGGTTACGGTAAACGCTCCAACTTTATTCCCCATCAGCATCGCTTTATTTATATCTTTAGTCTCTAAATACTCGGTTACAAACCCCGCCCGAAAGGCATCGCCAGCGCCGGTCTCATCAACGGTTCTAACTTTTAATCCGGGAAAATACTCAGTCTTGTCCGACAGCACCAGTGCTCCTTTTTCACCCAAGGTAAGGATGATGGTTTTAGCACTATTTTGCCTTAATTTTTGCGCTGCCAGCTCGGCGGTTTTTTCGTCAAATACCTTCACTCCCGTCATCGCTTCGGCTTCAAATTCATTACAGCTTAAAAAATCAATGCTTGAATACAACTTAGGATTTAGCGGCCTGGCAGTCGGCGCCGCATCGCAGAAAACTGTAATTTTTCTCTTATTAAACTCATTGATGGCAAAAGCAACAATTTCCGGCAAAGGCTCTAAAGTAGTGTAAAAACAATCAATAATTATTTTCCCCTCATCGATTTGATTCAGAAAATCCTTAATGGTTTGTTGGTTAATTTTAATGTTGGCGTCTTCGTTGACGATAATGGTATTTTTCCCTCGACTGTCAACACTAACCATCACCGTCCCTGTAGGGATAAAATTGTCGGTGTCCACAAAACTGGAGTCAATGTCTTCTCTTTTGAGCACTTCTTTTAAACTTTCGCCGAAAAAATCATTACCTGTCTTGCCGAGCATCCAGACTTTTTCCCCCAACCGACTCATGCCAATAGCCGCATTAGTGGCTTTACCACCAGGCATTAGTTTTAACCCTTCACTAATTACTACCTCGTCCACTTTAGGAATCATCGGCACTTTTGTGATCATATCAATGTTAACCGAGCCCAAAACAGCAATTTGTTTTTGAATTGCCATTTTTTGTGTTCCCCATTTTTTTTCACTTACTCGGTAACCAAAATTCCGCTTGGTCTTAATCCGATCACTTACCTCTTGTAAAAACTTTAAAACAATCTTCTTGAGATTTTTTTGAGAATACAACCTGCCGGTAAAATAATCGTGCTGAATATACTTGCCGTAATCCAGATTTTGTGATAAACACAACACCGGCTTTTTATATAACAAAGCGAGGGTCATCTCATGTCCCACGCGCAAGTCATCAAAAGACGCTTCAACTACCAAACCATCCGCCTTCAGCACTCCTTGTCGGATAAATTCATAATGTACCCGTTCTTTACTGCCGTACTTTTTTATGTTTTCAGGTGTAAAGCTATCCTGGTATTCTCGGGTTTTCTCGGCGCTGATGACCTCGGCACCTGTTGACTCAACTAACTCAATTATCTGATCATAGTCCTTTTGGTATTTTTGCTTTCCCAAATACGACGCAATAAAAAATATTTTCATTGTCACAAGTATACCTGTTTCCTTATTCTTTTAAAATAGATGTCGATTATGATATGCGTGAATAAACAAATGAAAAAAATGGTAAAATACGATTAATCTTGATTATCAGTGGCTCGGTGGCCCCGTGATCCGCCAGCTGGCGGATGAAAAGCTACAAAGGAAACGACGGCGGGCTACCACAATTTTCCAGAATATTCTCCTCTTTTTTAAGCAAACCATAAAACAAAAAGAAATGTAACATACGTTAGACTCCTAATGTTGGGACGCTGCCCAATACTGCTGGATGGGAGGCATCCCAATTTATTTCAAACAGAACCGGCTCAGTTGTTGCAGGTGTACCGACAACGGTTGTTTCCAGGTTGCTCTTTTTTTGATATCCAGCCACAACACTTTCTCCATCCGTGTCTAAAACGTACGGCTTGCATTCTACTTTTTTTGCACTCATAAAAATCACCTCCTTATTGCACGAAAAAACCTCCCTTGCGGGAGGTTCGTATGTTTCTAATAGCTAATTTTTCTATTTTATACTTCCTCCCAGGGCGCTACCGCCAATACGAATGGCGAGAATGCTATCAATAATGAGAGAAAGTCTTTTACTCATAAGATTATTGATAGTATATAGGATACAATCCGTTTAGGCAACGGATGGAAATGAATATAAGGGTCGCATTTAGTCAACGAATGGTTTTCAGGAAGAAATTAGGTGAGGGAAATCGAGGATTGACTTTATATCTGTTTTTTCAGTACCATACGGTTCATGGGAGACAAGGAACAAATACTCATAGCAGATGATTCGAGCGATGTCATTGATGGACTTCAAGAGTATTTTGGACTTCACCCGGAAAGCGGGCATTCGATTGTCGGAACCGCAGCCTCCGTCGAAGAAGTTGAGGAGTTAATGAGAACGGGATTACAACCAACTGTCGCTCTTGTTGACAATAAATTTCCATACAGAGGGGCCGGGGAAAAAGCACTCCGTATAATAAAACAATATTCTCCCAATACAATAGTTATTTCCTTTTCTAACGATCCGGGTCTGGAATGGGGTGACCAAAATTGGTCGAAACCCCTGATAGAGGTTCCGGGATTATTATTTCGTGCATTAACACATCTTCAACACAAACACCCTGGTAATACCTAAGAAAGGATAGACACCCTTCTTTAAGAATCCTATTTTAAACACGATTTACGCACTCTGTCATAACGAGCCCTGAAAGGGCGTGGCGATCTCTATTATAAAGATTGCTTCACCCTGCTGAGCAGGGCTCGCAATGACAAGGTAATCAACAAGGCATTGCGTAAGTCCAGTTTAAATAAACTATAAAATCATAGTAAATTCTATGCCATATACGCATGGAATTATGTATGTAGAGAATGATATAATAAGCAAAGCTTATGATTGGCTCGGTGGCCCCGTGATCCGCCAGCTGGCGGACGGGTTTGACTCCGAGATAATGTATTTTGGTGCGTTGGCCTGCCCGCAATCGCTTCCGCCCGCAACTGCGTAGCTGTTGGCGGATGCAGGCGGGCGAAGAGGTAACCCCAAAGTAGGCTTACCTCGCGTTGAGGTCTACGTCCTCACCCGCGAGGAGCGCCACTTCGGGGCGAGCGCGGGTGTGTGTCCCAGAAATTCTGGCAAAAAAATGGTGCGTTGGCGAAGAGGTAACGCGGCTGTCTGCAAAACAGCTATGCGCCGGTTCGATTCCGGCACGCACCTCTCGATTTTTGCCTAGAATTTCGGGATCCCGAAGTTGTATTCCGCCAAAGGCGGAAACATACTTCTGGGACAAAACAGCTATGCAGCGGTTCGACTGTGTCCGTCCGTAGCCCTGAGTTTATCGAAGGGCGAAGGAGGATTCCGCTCCGAGCCTCAATTGCAATTTTGAAAGAAGTATTGGATAATTTGAAAATTGACGGGGTGCATAGTTCAGCAGCAGAACGCTTTCCTGACCGCGCCTGCCGAAGTACGCACACGGGTCGCTAGTTCATTGGTAGAACGCTTTCCTGATAAGAAAGAGGCACTAGGTTCGATTCCTAGGCGACCCACACTTCGTACGGCGGGCAGGTAAGAAAGAGGTGCTAGGTGCGACTCCTAGTGCACCCACAAAAACATACGTAATGATAAAACGTATATATATATATGGCTGATAAGTCATCATCAGAGCTAAAAGATGCAGCAGTGCCGTCTGAAGTCGAAACCCCATTTGATTTTCGTAGAGAATTAGGCGTGTTTTTAAAGGATGGAGATTATTTTCCTGATTATTACAACGTTGAGGTTCGACACAATACACCCATAGAATTGATTGAGTCACAGGTTTGTACAAGAGTTGTGTATAAAACAATTGTAAAAAATGACGTTGGCGAAGATCCCGCCACACAACTTTTCGTACCTATTGAGTCAGAAAGAAACATTATCATCTGCGCTCCGCCAGTTGTACCTCATGTGATTGACGAATTGATGCCGCAGGACTTATGGGAGGTAGTTAAGTCAGATGATCCAAGTAAAGTACCGATACTAGAAGAGCTAAAATGCGTAGAAATTGGAATTTATGGTTTAAACACTTTTATTAATGGTGATGAACGAAAAAGCGGTGAAATTTATCGTGTGGATTTAACAAGAGGTCAACCAGTGTTATATAGGCGTTATCCAATTCCAAAAAACGAACGAGAAAAACGAGATGCTCTGGGGACAGATGAGGAAGCACAGATTCTTTCTGCTCTCCTAGATGTAGTACAACCATTACCGGTATATAAATATGAGCAAGTTGATTCCAGGGGGCTTGAAACAATTGTAGAAATAGTAAAAGATTGTCGGGATGGGCAGTAGTTCATGATGCCCCCCTCTGCTAGATAATGCACACCCACAGTTCTTATTTTTATCTCCGTATTTTTCTCTCTTGAATTCTGAAATCCCGCTGAGGTATGCTAGATGTATATGAAACATCTTATCCGATTTTCCTTAATCAGTATTGCCGTTTTATTTCTTGCCTTTTTTTCTGCCAAGCCGGTGTTTGCCATGGAATTCCGCTCGTCGGACAGCGCGGTCGTTGTGGCTGAAGATGAGATGGTTGCGGGAACCCTCTTTGCCGGAGGGAGTACGGTGCAAATAGACGGAGCAGTGGAGGGAGACCTTTTTTGCGCAGGACAAACAATCGTTGTCAAAGGATCAGTGGGGGGAGATGTACTCTGTGCAGGACAAACGATCCGGATTGAGGGAACAGTCGGAGGAAATATCCGTACTATAGGGCAAACAGTGGATATTGACGGGATAGTTAGCCGCAATGTCATGACTGTGGGACAAACCGTTACGGTCGGGAAAGAGAGTATTGTTGAGGGCGATGGAGTATTCGGCGGACAAACGGTTTCCATATTGGGTGATATCGGAAAAAGCATCCTTGGAGGAGGGAATTCAGTACTTATTGACGGAACTGTTAGTGGTGATGCCATGCTTGGGGGAAATACGATTCAACTTGGAACAACCGCTCACATTGCGGGAAAACTGACCTATGAAAGTGACAAAGATGCGGTAATAGCCAGTGGAGCGGTGGTCGGAGAAATTGTCAAACAGCCAATGCCGGAAAAGTCTTCTGTGGAACGACAGAAGAAACAATTTCCAATAATTGCAAGATTTATGAGGGGAAAACCATGGCCGCTGAATGCCGTTGGTCCGGTGCTCACGTATCTGGTCATTGGCGCTGTCGGAGTTTTATTATTCAAAACAAAAATCATAAAAGTCGTCAGTGTGATGAAAGAGTATACCAAAGCATCGTTTGGAGTCGGATTTTTATGGCTTTTGGTATTTCCGGTTGTATTCCTTACGCTTCTGGTTACCATTATCGGCATCCCGATAGCAATCCTGTACGCGCTGTTGTTTATAATAATTGCGATAGTTGGGAAATTATGTACGGCAATACTTATCGGAAGGGAACTGGTGGCATCATTTTGGAATAAAGAGAGAGAAAATTGGTATTTGGCAGTATTGTTTGGCGTTACAATCTCTTGGTTGGTATTTTCTATGCCCTACATCGGCGGCCTCACGTCATTTATCGCGATCGTTTGGGGTATGGGAGGATTGGTAAAAATAATTTTTTCAAAAAAACAGGCGAAAAGATAGGGAAGATTATCCGGCAGTCTTGTGTAACAGATGAACGTATCATATACTACCCAGTATGGTTTTATCCGATAGTGATATAAAGACCGCGCTTTCAACAAAAAGAATTCATATTACCCCAAAACCGGATCTCAAAACACAGCTGGGCAGCTGTTCGATTGACCTTCGATTAGGAAAAAAATTCCGCGTATTTAACTACAGCAAAGTTCCGTTTATTGACCCCAATAACCCAAAAACGACTGCAGAGATGATGAGTGAGATCAGGGTCAAAGACAAAGAACCGTTTATCCTCCAGCCCGGAGATTTTGTCTTGGCTACCACCATGGAATCATTTACTCTTCCTTCTGATCTTCTAGCGAGACTGGAAGGCCGATCCAGTTTAGGAAGATTAGGAATTGTTGTGCACTCCACCGCATCGGTGTTTGATCCCGGGTGGAACGGAGTAGCGGTTCTGGAACTGGGGAATCTGGGGCGAATGCCGGTAGCCTTGTATCCGGGGATGCGCATCTGCGCTCTGACATTTGAAGAGTTAAAACATCCTGCGACAATTCCGTATGACAGGAAAAAGTCTGCTAAGTATTCCCACCAGTCTGCTCCCGAGCCAAGTAAAATCAGTGATGATGCTTCTTCATGAGTACCATAGCTTTCAAAAAACAGCGTCTTCGCCTAAAGTTCCAAAAGCACTCTGCAATGGTTGATGAAAAAAAGAAACGCTCGTGGAGTACAAAAATTTCAACTCATATCGTGAAGATGGACATGTATAAAAAGGCTAATATTATTGCTTTTTTTATTCCTCTTGACAATGAACCTGACATCTGGTCGGTAATCCGTAATGCGTGGGAACACAAAAAAACCGTTGCTATTCCCCGGATTGAAGGGAAAAAGTTAACTCTAAGGAAAATAACTGAAGAAAACGATTTGGAAACCGGTCCGTTCAATGTTCGTCAACCAAAACCTGATCAACCGATCGTTTCTTCAACATCTATTCAGGTGATTTTTGTTCCTGCTCTTGCGTTTGATCAAAAAGGCTACCGACTTGGGCATGGGATAGGGTATTATGACCGGTTGCTCAAAACAATTGATGTACAGAAAATCGGCGTGTGTTACGGATTTCAACTTATTGATGAGCTTCCCCATGGGCGTCACGATATCAAAGTTGACGGCATTATTACAGAATCCTATAATTCGATACCGGGTTTCAATACTACCTAACTATATCATAATTTATTTGTAGGTTATGATGGTGTGAGGATAGAGAAAGTGATAGTGTAGCCGGAAGAACTGTGAATCGTTTTTTCATATTCTTTTTTGGTAAATCGTGATTCATACTCGGGAAAAAACGTATCTGCGTCAGGACGCAGTGCATCAACTTTTGTAATATAGAGCTTGTCGGCAATCGGGACAGCTTGAGAGTAGAGTTTGGCTCCGCCGATTATGAATAGTTCATTATTCCCTGTTGCTTTTCCGATATTAATGGCTTCTTCAAATGAGTGAGCAATCGTAACACCGGCTTCTTGGAATAACGGGTCCCGGGTTATAACGATATTGACGCGGTGAGGGAGAGGATGACCGATCGAAAGAAACGTATTTTTTCCCATAATAACCGGGTGTCCTTTGGTAATTTCTTTGAACCACGCCATGTCTTCCGGTATGTCCCAAAGAAGCTTGTTGTTTTTTCCCAGTTCGCGGTTTTTCCCGACAACAGCAATAACAGAGAGTTTAGAATTCATAATTCAGAGTTCAGAATATTTTATAATCTAGAATTACTTAGAATAATTTTTCGTATTGAGAATAATTGTTGATAGCATCTTTTTAATTTCAGTACATTCACAAATCAGTGGGTCAATTTTATCAGACAACTGACTATTTGATTCTTTGAAAAGCATGAGCCAGTATACTGTCTCAGCAGAAGATTTTAATGCAATTTGGAAAAAATTGATGAATTCGCGTCGCGAGGTGCTATTTCCTCCTTCGACAACATTTGCACCGATTGATGCAGCTGCACGTATGAGCTGGTTGATAATGATACGAGTTGATTGTTTGATAATCGTATTCTGTTCCAGTGAGATAACTGATAATGAGAATTGAAAGCATCGTTTTTTAAATAGCTTTTTAAATTCCTGTTTTTTATCGCTCGGTCTTTCAATCATACAATTCTACATTTTAAATCATTCTGAATTTTAAATTTTGAATTCTGAATTATTATTAAAAGCCGCCAACGACGGTTATGTCTGCTTTTATCCCCGGGTGCGGATCATAGCCTTCAAGCGTAAAATCCTCAAACACAAAATCATCAACCTTCTTTTTTTCCGGATTGATCGACATTGTCGGGAACGGTTTTGGAGTACGGAAGAGTTGTTCTTTGCACTGGTCAAAATGATTTTCATAGATGTGGACATCACCGAATATATGGACGAAATCTCCGGGTTTGTATCCGGTCACCTGGGCAAGCATCAGAGTCAGAAGTGCGTACGATGCGATATTAAACGGTACTCCCAGGAAAAGGTCTGCGCTCCGCTGATACAGAAGAAGCGACAGTTTGTCCCCGGTGATGTTGATATGGTACATCGTGTGGCAGGGAGCAATCACCATGGACGCGTCATGGGACCCGCTCATTTCGTAGATGCACCCGGCGTTCCATGCGGAAATCACGTAGTGTTTTTTCTGCGGATATTTTTTGATTTTTTCAATCGCCCAGCCGAGCTGGTCAATAGTTTTTCCATGTTGACTAGGCCAATGACGCCACTGCACGCCATAGACCGGTCCAAGCTCCCCCCATGTTTTTAAAAATTTTGGATCGGTTTGGGCTTTTTCTATAAACGCTTCAAACGTCATGGGTTTTGCTTTTTTTCCGTCTACTGCCCATTGGTATTTTTTGTATGCCCATTCGTCCCAAATGTGGACATTATTGTCTATCAGATATTTGATGTTTGATGAGCCGGATAAAAACCACAAAAGTTCATGGATAATCCCGCGGTAGAAAACTTTTTTGGTCGTCAGGAGCGGAAACCCTTTGGAAAGATCAAACCGTATCATCCTGCCGAATACTGATTTCAGCTTCACTCCCGTCGAGTGGCTGACTTTCCACGCGCCATGATCCATGATGTCTTTCATAAGATTAAGATATTGATATTCTGGATGCTTCGCTTTCGTGTGTTTCATATATGATCTCCTTCGTTTCGGATAGGTATGTTATACCATATTTACCCCAGTACCAGAAAGCCCCCCAACTTTAGTCGGGTGGATAAATGGTTTTTTTGGGCTTTCGGTACGGGGTTTCGCCTCGGACAATCGAGAGAAGCCACGGGTTTTAACCCGTGGAGGCTCATTTTTGAAAAACAGTACGCGTTTTATAAAGATTTTTTTGGGTCAGGGGATATTTGACAATTTTTTCCATCTATGTCCATACTGATAGTATGCTTGAACAACTCTTAGGAGCACTTCTTTTCCTGTTTGGATTCCAGTTGGGCGGTTCGGTCCGGGGGGAGAGTACGCCAAGCGCAGTTACTGCTTCGTCTTCATCGATTCTGCACAACGATATCGCCGGGCTTGAGGCGAAATTTTTGAAAAACCAAAAAAATGCTCTTTCCAACTGGGAAGCGAAGCGCGCGTCATTTTCCGCGTCCCTGGCAATCATCAAAGATGAAAAGAAGAAAACGCGCATGGAGACTCTTCAGAACCGTTTGAATGAAATCAACAAAAACCAGACCACTCTCTATATGGGAACATTAAAGCGTCTCAACACCGGCGTTGAGAAAATACAGGAGGCCAGCCAGCAGCATGCTACAGAAAGCGGAAAAAATACGTCAGATGTGACTGCAAAAATCTCTTCGGCAAATACAGCCATTGCGGATGCCATTGCGGTTGTTACCGAGCAGGTACAAAAAACGTATGTCATGACCATAACATCAGAAACACAGCTAAAACAGAATTTCGGCAAAGAACGTTCCAAACTGGCAACCGATCTGAAAAAATCAAGGGATGCGGTTGGGAATGCCCGCAAAAAAGTAGGAGACGCGCTGAAAGCATTGAAGAGTTTGGCCGCCGGAAAACCGATAAAAATTCTCTTGTCAGAAGAAGCAAAATAACTATGAACAAACGAAGCGGATTTTCCATCATACTACTCCCGATTATCGTCCTTATTCTTGCTATCGCCGGCGTATTTGGCTATAAATTCTATACAGATGGACTCAAGGCAAAAACAGCAGATATCCCGGTCAATAAAGTGACTCCTCCGCTTACCAAAAGTCAGGGAAAACCCTCAAAGGGATACGGAACGGTTGAAGGGCCGGTCATGTTAAACGTTGATCAGGCAGGAACCGTATCCGGCCAAACGGACTTAGAGACGCTCCTGAACCAGAGTGATGACGGAGGGGAAGCAGACCTCAAATCTCTGGACGCATCCGCTGAGGGGCTGTAATACAGGAACTTTTCCCCGTTGACGGTGTGACTCTATCTCTTTACCATAAAACCACCTGCCCGCCTGATCTTATGAAAGCCCAAAAAAAATTACAGTATATTTCCGTCATGGGCACTATGGGTTCGGGGAAAACGACAGCAGCACGGCTGATTGCACAAAAATTCCGTTACCACCTGGTTGAAGAAAACTTTGGCGAAAATGCATTCCTTCCCCGGTTTTATAAACGGATGAACCGCTGGGCCTTCCACAGCCAAACGTTTTTCCTCATGGAGAAGATGACCCAATTGTCTGCAATTGGCGTCATCCTGAATAAATCCGGTGTCGACAGAAAAAATGTCATCCTGAACCCCGACTCAATCGGGGTGAAGGATCCCGTCCGTGATAGGAGAAACCATATATACGGTATTGTCCAGGATACACCGATTGAGCAGGATGTGTTTTCCTACGCCAAAGTCCAGCATATCTTAGGTAACATGGATGATGCCGAGTGGCGGTTGTATCAGACAATATACACGTCATTTGAACCGCACCTTCCCAAACCTGATCTTATTATTTATCTGGATACATCGTTAAGTGAAATTGAGAAGCGTATCGCCTCAAGAGGCAGAGGATATGAAAAAAGAATTCCGAAAAAATACCTGGAACTTCTGGATTCACTCAATCAGGAATGGTTAAAAAAAAATAAATACCCGCATGTCTTAAAAATAAAAACTGATAATCTCAACATCGTTGCCAGTAAGACGGCACAGAAGGAGTTCATCCACAGATTATGCCTTGGATTGAAGAATGTGGTGAGCCACTTTAACGTGTTAACATGCTAAAGTGGTACGTCATATTGTGTGCCGTCTGAAAAGTGTGGTACAACTAGGTGTATGAAAAAAATGTTTGCAGAGGTAAAGGTTCTTGTTTGGGATTTTGACGGCACGTTCTACAGGCCTAATCCAGAGTTATGGCATGAAATACGGGAAGCGGAGTATCAGGTAATTGCCGATCACACCGGCTGGCCGAAAGAAAAAGTGATCCGGGAGTTTTCCTCACTTCACAAAAAAGTGTATCAAAGCGCTACGCAGGTTGCTTCCACATTAGCAGGCATTTCTCCTTCCCAAGCAGCAGTTGAGATGGAAGAGTATTTTGACCGCAGGAAATATCTTACGCGCGATAAGAAACTTATTACCCTATTTAAAAAACTAAAAACATATCGCCATTGTATCCTCGCAAACGGGGTCATCACACACTACAAAGAAACGCTTCGTGTTCTGGGCGTATCTCCGGATATATTTGAACTCATCGTCACATCCGAAACAGTAGGGAAGACAAAACCCGACTCGGCGGGATTTCTTTATATTTTGAACCATACGAAACTTCCCGCATATCAGCACCTTATGATCGGAGACCGCGAATCGTCTGATATCATTCCCGCCAGAGATCTCGGCATGAGAACATGTCTTGTGTGGTCTCATACAAAAAGCCGTATAGCGGATACGACGCTTGCAAGCGTGTACGATGTGGAAGCTGTAGTATAATAGTGTTCTCATCCATCTTATGGAAAACGGGAAACTCATAGTTTTTGAAGGAATAAGCGGCACAGGCAAAGAGACACAGGCAAAACTCTTACAAAAAACGCTTAAGACATTGTATAGAGCAGATAGCCACATCGTGTACCATCCGACACCGGCATTAAAAACACTCTTGCAGGTATGGCGGAAAGATCGACATATCGATGCAACAACCGAGGTTTATTTACTTTTAGCTGATCGGTATGACCGCGTAACCAAGGAAATCATTCCGCTTCTTTCAAAAGGAATATGGGTGATTAGTTTACGAAACTACGTGAGCGCATTAGTGTATCAAGGGAAAACAGAAGAGAACCGGAAATGGATTGCCCGGGAATTTTTTGTTTTTGAACCAAAACCCGATATACTGTTTTACTTTCACATATCTCCTCAGGATGCTCTTCTTCGAATACGCAAACGGTCTCGCGAAACAGGTGAACCGTTGGGGAAATTTGAAACATTAGATCTTCTTATAAAAAAAATTCAGGCATACAAGACAGTCCTTGCAGACCTCCCTCATATTTCCGTTGATGCGAGCCAGTCAGTTGAGTCTATAGAAAAAATCATCCGCTCAAACCTATTTCCGTTGGAATCGCAAAGAACATAAACATTGATGTATTGTTCCGAGTTTTTCGTTTTGTTATTATAAAAACAACTATGCGTATGAAACGCGGTTTTTTTGTTGTTTTTGAAGGGGGAGAGGGAGCAGGAAAATCAATTCAGGTTGAAATTCTTGCAAGTCACCTGCGTGAGGAGGACTATGCGGTTACTGTGACGAGAGAGCCGGGTGGTACGCGTATTGGGGAACAAATTCGCGCGATTACGCACAATTCAGAAAACGTTGACCTTGACTCGGTGGCCGAGGCATATCTTATGGCTGCGTCCCGCGCCCAACACGTCCGGGAACTTATCGAACCAGCTCTCGTTGCCGGAAAAGTGGTCGTGTGTGATCGATTTGTCGACTCAAGTATTGCCTACCAGGGTTATGGAAGAAAGTTGGGTGAGGACACCATCCGGAACGTGAATGAACTGGCAGTGAACGGCGCGATACCCGACATGACTATCGTTCTTGATGTGCCGCCTTCTTTGGGGCTGGACCGGCGGGGTCGGGGTATGAAAATGAAAGACCGTTTAGATCTCCAGCAAAAAGATTTTTATGACCGCGTGTATCAAGGATATGTAACTCTTGCGAAAAATGATCCCGGGCGGTATGTTATCATCGACAGTAGCAAATCCATAGAAGATGTAGCAGTGAGTGTTTGGAAGGTCGTAAAAAAAGCATTAGATATACGCAATGGTAAAAAAATCGCATAAATCAGTAAAAAAAGGAAAACTGACCGTCATGGCCGGTCCTATGTTTGCCGGTAAAACGACGAAGCTTCTCACGCTTTTTTCCGTGCTCTCTAATCTTGGGTATAATATTCTTTGTTTTAAAGCAGAGGCAAAAAAGATCAACGGCATGGGACACACCAACTCCCATGACGCACGGCCTTTGCCGGTCATTTATGTGGGTATGGACCAGCCGGAGAAAATTCTCCAGTACGTGGGAGAGGATGGCATTGATAAGGTCATTATTGATGCCATCCACTTTTTTCCGAAGAACCGGATTCTCTCTGTTGTAAAAAAGCTCCTCAACTGCGGCATTGATGTGTACGTGAACGGGTTGATCTACGATTACAGAAAACAGCTTTTCGGAGCCACACGAGCGCTTCTTTTGATGGCAGATGAGCCGTTTGAACTCTTTTCCGTTTGCGTTAGGTGTGCAGGGAAAGCAGATCATACAGAACGGATTGCCGGCGGGATAGATCAGCGGATTGGTACGACAGGTCCCCAGAAAGCAACATATATACCCGTCTGCAGTAGATGTCACAAAATATACCAAGGATGATTTCTGCAATTCTCATCATCGGAAATGCCGGGTCAGGGAAATCTGTGATTGTATGGTATTTAGGAAGCCTTCTTGATGAAGATGGGGTTGACATCCAATATGTGTCCGACCGACTGGGTCTCGAGGAAGGTGTGATCAAAGACACAAAACATGCCCGTCCGGACAAAGATGGAATTCGCATCGGGAAGCACAGTAAATTCATTGCCGACGGTCCTCCGGGATTCAGAAAAGTGCACGTTCTTGACGGATCTCTATTAAATCAGGTGCACAAAAAAATGCTCAAAGGTCTTATGAAGAAGGGGAGAGACAGATTTATCCTTTTGGAATACGCAGTCGGACCGGATATTGCTTTTGGAAAAAAGAAAGAGCCTCTTCTTCAGAGCGTTAAACATGTTGTACGGATGTTAAAAACCTATCATCTGGTGGATTCGGTATTTGTGATAGATGTGGAAGCGTCTTATTCTGTCCGGGAAAAGCGGGAATTAAGACGCCGCGATGCGATGGCTCCGGAAACATTCCGCTCTTATTTTCCTGACGGAGGACAGGCAACAAAAAGAGATCAAAAAATTCTTGGAACTCATTATGTCCGATTCTCCAACACCGACGAAGATCACGAGTGGTGCTTTAGTGAAATAAAATATATATATGAACAGCGCATCCGTCCAAAAATTACCCCGAAGTTTTTCCGGAGGTAATACCGTATAGTGTGTGGTAAAAAGTTAGCTTCACAAGGACAGGCCTTGTGAAGCTAACTTTATGGATCCGCTATCCTTGACCCTGGATTTGTAACTGGAGTAAATTTCCTTGATGCTCCGTCTTTTTGTTTTCTTACAGTTGATAATTGAGGTCCGCTCACGTCACTCGGATCTGTTGCTTCCGCATCTGTGATTGGGCGTTCAGGAAAGTCTGTTGGTAAAACCCCTGTTAGTTGAAAGTTAGGAAGTACATCAGACGTTCTTTCAAATTCTGTCTGACCAGTTGCTTCGTTTGCAAATACCGTAATATCAACTCGATGTGGATCCTGCGCTTTCAGAATCATTGGTCCTAGTTCCAACGTTCCGACTGTTTGTCTTCTGGGTTTTCCGACAGCGCGCCATTCCACATTTTTTGACGGTTCAATTTCTTCACCCGGTTTTACTTGGGGATATTCGGGTTGAATTATTGAATAATTTATATTATGAGCCATATCAGGAGTTATTTTACTTCCATGGAGCGGTTGCTGATCCGGAATACGCCTTAGTTCAGGTCGTTCTTCATCTTTTCCCATACCAGTCATTATACTCGCTTATGGAACAATTCAACAATGTAACAATATAACAGTTTTCATATTTTGACCCATTTTGACCTCTTGACCGATGGTCTTTTTATTCTTTATAACAGATGCAGGTAAGTTTTTTGTTGTGACACATGCTGCAGGATTTATTAAAAAAATTAGCTTCAAAAGGAAGTGCCTTTTGAAGCTGAAATAAAGGAGGTTTTTTATGGAACAATTAAGAACGGAGGATATTGCTCAAGAAAAGAAAGATCCAAGAGATTCACCCGTGTCAGAGGAGCAAATAATATGTGTTGTAGGAGAAAGCGGTCGCTTATACGAAAATCGGGTATTATCTACTGGGAGCGTGCGATTTGGAACGGACACAAAAGATCAATTAGTTCCTAAATAAGATAGTATGTCGAAAATTTCCGCTTCTGCCCCGGTTATAGAAGGCAAGCAGTATCACATTGCCTGCGGCCCCAAAGATGTTGCAAAATCCGTACTTTTACCGGGTGATCCCCAGCGCGTTGGGAAAATTGCCTCTCTTTGGGACAGCGCGAAAGAGATTGCCTACCATCGTGAATATCACACCATGACCGGCAAATACCAGAAGATTCCGATTACTTGTACTTCAACCGGAATAGGAGCTCCATCTCTTGCAATTGCAGTTGAAGAACTGTCCCGAATAGGGGTTGAGACATTTATCCGTACCGGTACTTGCGGCGGGATCCAGAAGGGGCAAAAGTTGGGCGATCTGGTTATTTCAACCGGCGCGGTGCGGTTGGACGGAGCCTCAAAAGACTACGTCATCCCTGAATACCCGGCTGTTGCGCATTATGAAGTCGTAGAAGCGCTTATCCAGGCTGCTGAAGAATTGCATATCCGATATCATGTCGGGATCACTGCATCCATGGATACGTTTTACTGCGGACAGGGCAGGCCCGGATACCGGAATTATTTACCCAGCCATAAGGAATATATTCTTCTGGATATGCAAAAAGCCGGCGTTCAGAATTTTGAAATGGAAGTATCCTGTCTTTTGACGTTAGCCGGTATTTTCGGAAAAAAAGCAGGAGCCGTGTGCGGTATTGTTGCCAACAGAGTGACGGATGAATTTGATATCAACGATGAGGTGCAGAAAAAAGCCGGATTGGTTGCCTCCCGCGCAATAACGATTCTTTCTAACCTATAATTCGATACCGGGTTTCAATACTACTTTACTATATCATTCTTCATCATGGATCCATGGAGTTAGTGCTTCGACATCAGGAGTAAATCGTTCGGCAAATGACTGATATGAAAGATTCGGAATTGTACGAGAGAAGTAATTAAGAATTGTATTTGTTTTAACAAATGATGGTTCCTTAAATATGGGTATTATGTAGAAGCGGTACGAAATGTATGATAACAACATGGCATTTCGGAGCATTTATACAAGCTCTTTAACAGATCAACAGGTGCGGAATGTGTTCGTGTCCGCCCGATACGGCAAAACGATAGCCTGTAGTCGGTGTTCATCACAACAGATTCTTTGGGTTTCCCAACGCACATTTCGGTGTCGTTCGTGTTGGAACGTTTCATCCGTGACTACGGGAACATGGCTTGAAGGAAGTAAACTTGCGTTACACGTATGGCTGGAGATTGTCTGGTGTTTTGTCCTTGCTCATGCGGCGCACAAAGCAGGAAAACTCCTGCGTATGCCCTACAAATCCTGTTTCGGCGGGTACCAAACGATCCGGAAAGCCATTGTCGCAGACAGCAGAAAACACCGGAATCAATTTACCGGTACGTTGGAAGTTGATGAAAGCTTTTACGGAGGGTTGTTTAAGAACCTCCGGAAAGAAACGCGATGGAAAATGCGATGGGAGGGGCTCGCCAAGCGGGGACGCGGAGCGAAATATCGCAAACAACCGGTGTTTGGCATCTACAAACGAAACGGAGAGGTGTACTTGGAATTGGTAGCGGAGTGTACCAAAGAAGAACTCGAAACGATCATCAAAAAGAAGATCGCAAAAGATTCCGAAGTCTTCTCTGATACATTCACCAGTTACAACGGACTCGTCGGATTGGGCTATGTGCATGCAACTGTGGATCATGGCATGGAAATCTACGTGGACGGAAGAGTACATGTCAATGGGATGGAGGGATTCTGGGGACTGTCAAAAACGAATATGCATACGTATAAAGGAATCAGAAAAAAGAACTGGCCGCAGTATTTGAAGGAAATGGAGTTTCGATATAATAATCGGCGATTAGATTTTGACGAACTGGTAACAAAAATTATCGGGATACTGATGTCCTATAGGGAGGAGCGTTTCGTACCCTATTGACATAAGACCCTAAATATATATGTTCTGTATGAAGAGTAGGGATAGGAAAGGAGCAGATTCCGGGAATTTTTAGAATCCCCGGAATCAAAAGGATTTCGATGAATATACCCACATAACTCAGGTTTGCAACTTTTGTGTTGGAATCACTTGAAAGTTATCGGTCAATAATGTTGCCAGTTCTGTTTCGTATTGTTTGAGATTTTCGAAGAAGGTAAGGGTTTCTCCCTTGAACTCTTCAAAGGTTTCAAAATAGCGGTTCCAGGTGATTTTTTGATGAAAGAAGCGCCATAATCGCTCAATGAGATTCAGATTCGGTGAATAGGGAGGGAGAAAGATGAATTTGATTCTTCCGTGTTTTTTTCTCCATGCCTGTACGAGCTTGGCATGATGGTAGCGTGCATTATCCACAATGAGGAATATGGTTCCGGTTGGGTGTGTTGTGAGAAGTTTTTCCCCGAGTCGGATAACGCTTTGGGCATTGATGGTATCCTCTGAAAGAACGATGGCGGAGTGGTCTTTGAGATTGAGCGCTCCATTGAGATTGAGTCGGGTTCTGCCAGTCGTCGTCTTGACCAGTTTATCCTGTGCTTTTCCTTTCAGGATCCACCCATAGGCAGGTTTCGTGTTGTGCTGGGGATGGGTTGCATCGGCAAAATACAAATGATCCTGTGTGGTCATGGTGGCTTTCAATTTTTTGTACAGAGTAAGAAATTTCTGTTGTTGTTTTGCATCTGTTTTCCCGGGAATGATCTTTGGTTTCTTGTAGGTAAATCCCAATCTATGGAGGAGCTTGGTAACTCCAACGACAGAGTATTGTGTGTGATAGGCTGTCCGAATGTGTTCCGTAATTTCTTTTGCTGTCCGCTGGGTATTGATGGTGAGAAATCGTTTCAAGCGTTGTTCCTGTGTTGGCGTCAATTGCGCTGTTCCGCCGGTGTACTGGCATTCGAGGAGTCCATCAATTCCCTTTTTTTGAAACTGCTTGACGTACCGTCTAAGGGTGACCTCATCCAAAAGGAGTGCTTGACTGATCTGTTCATAGGTAAATCCATTGTGAAGCATGAGGATGGCTTTAATTCTATCGGCTAATCGTTTTTCACGAATAGTTTTATGAGCATGGCGTAATACAACAATTTGTTCATCAGTAAGAAATTCAGGCATTAGTATTATGAGACACGATCCAGGTCGTAAAGTCAAATCAGTTCAGTTGCAGACCTGAGGAAGAGGGGTATATCTAAAAGGACTTACATTCACATCGGGAAAGCACAGAGTGCCAATTATTAAAAGAAAAATAGATGGGCGTGTATCAGTACGGCATAACGAATTAGATTCTCTATCGCTCATTGTGGCTATTCCTACGGTCAGCATATATTCTTTTGATCGTCATGTCCTTGACATATTGCGCAACATGCTCTCTGCTGGTTTTGGCGCAAGTCTCCCGGATAAGTTGCGAAATCAGGGAGGACTCATTTATACCTGGTCTTCCTCTCATGATACTCTTTTTGATACAGGATACCTGTTATTTAAAACAGCGACGAATAAAAAGAATGCCATGAAAGTAGTCACTATTATTATTGAAGAATTTCAAAGGATTGCTCGAGGAGAACTATCTGACGAAAAAATTGAACTTGCGAAAGGCAATCTCATTGGACGCCTTCTTTCCAACATAGAGACCGGTTCTGACTATATTCGTTGGTACGGTTTACAGGAATTCTATTCTCTGGAGAGAGTGCTTCATATTCAGGATCAAATAAATATATATAAAAGTATTTCCAAAAAAGATATTTTAACTGTTGCCAAGCGATATTTCTCGCTCAATCAGATTTATATTGCAGCGTGCGGAGATGTTAAGCAAAAAGAATTTGAGAAACTGCTGATATAGTTATGAGCAAAAAGGAACATTCCGTACGGGTATGTTACGGTCAAAATGTAGACATTACTAACCAAAATTTAGTAGAACTTATTGCAGAGGGGTATAAGTTTGACGCTTCTCTTTTAAATAAGGATTTTATCAATTGGCGCGGAAAGGTTGAATACCATTTTGCAGAGATTGTTTATTTCGCAACATTAGATACCATCGAAATTGCGTCATTGAGCGTGAATACTCGGCCAAATACTCTTAAAGATCCTTTCTGGAAAAATCTACGGGTAAAGCGACCAAACATACGTGATCCAGACCTTTTGGCAATTTACATGCAGGGAATAGTTGTCCATCCATTGCATCGAAAAAACGGTATAGCGAGTCAATTACTCCGAGGGATGGTTCAACATTACGATCCGGTTGTTGTTTTGGGTCAAACGAAAACACCGGAAGCAGTGGCGGCGCGATCTAAAACACTTGCAGAATTGGGGTATAGATCGTTTTATGGCTTTATTGAAGTAACTCCGGGATGTGATTATAGAAAAGAAAGTGAGGGGCTGGATTTTATTCAGGCTTCTTTTGCTTCCGAACACTTTGCTTCCGGTCCGATATCTGACCGGGGGATTTATTTCGTTGATCCAGATATTATGCCTTCATATGTGCCCGATACGACGCATGCTGCCCCGGAAATACAGAGAGCATTCGTACCTGTCGTTGAAGCGCAAGAATTAGTCGGGCATCTAAAAACCGCCTCATCAGTACTTGTTTCAGTAAAAAATACATGTATCTAACCCTCCATGTGTGGGTGAAGGACCCATAGCATTTTCCCTCTTGACACCTTCTTGACAATATGTTCTCATAAAGGTATACTATAGGGTATATGACACCACTCAAAGAAGGTATTGAGGCAAGACAGGACGTTCAACCTGATGAAGTCAAGGAATTCTCCCCTTCAGAAAACCCAATTGTGTTTCCTCCCTTAGTACTCCGGTCTACTGCAGAAGATGTATCCCAAGCTCTCTCCAGTCTCCAAATGGAAAATCCGGAGTCAATGATAACTTTCTTCCGTCAATTTGAGGCTATTCCCCGTGATGAGTTGAAACATCTGAAAGAAGAGAGTCCGGAGGGGGAATTTAAACAGCTGTTTTCCCTGATGGATTCCCGTACCAAACACCTGGAGGAAAACCAGCATGTCGGGAACCTCGGGCAACAGGTTGCGCTCCTTTTCAGAGGAAGAGAAGGAGGGATAACACCGGAAAAGAAACTGGAATTTGTCGATGCTGCCCTTGCATCCCTCTGTATTGATACGGATAACGAGGAAATCCGGAGTGCAGCTCTTGAGACACTGAATCGAATCGATCCAGGACTTTTTGCAGATGCCAAAACAGCCCGGAGAGAAACCCGTACGTCACCTGTCCTTTCCCGCCTCAAAGATATGCTGGATGAAGTTATCTCTTCCATACCGGTACAAAAAAAAGCTGCTGGTTCCCTAGTATTAGGAACAGCATTGGCTGCCTGTGGATTAGCAGGTCAAGAAGTCATAGTACCGATAATTAAAGAGCCCACCCCGATTACACAAACTGCTACAAAAACAGCAGAACCAACCAAAACCAAAACACCAACACCAGCCCCTACCGAAACCAAAGTACCAACTCCTACAAAGGAACCGACAAAAACACCGACTAAAAAACCTACGGAAAAACCTACGGCAACAAAGACGGAAAACAAAATCTGGGGAAACTGGATGGACAGATATTTTCTGACAAAAGATACGCTGCCAGAACGTGCTGTTATTCTGGATGACATGACTCCGGAACAATTTAAAGGTATAACCATCTCCGGTCCTGATAAATACTTTTATTCCTGTCCAGTGGATCTTTTACAGAAAATAAATGATACAGAGGGACACTATCTCTCCGGCATATATGTTAATCCGTTCAAATTAAAAAACCCATCAAATAAAGCTGCCTTTTGCGTACGATATTATTCCCGTACCGATCAATTTGTTAAAGCCATAAATAACTGGTTTCCAAAAGATACTCCCGCTCAAAGGGCCCAAAAAGTAGAATACGAGAAACAGTTGTCCCAAGCACTTCATGAGGCTCTTCATTACAATCCCACAAACCAAAAAGTATACTATCTTGATGCATGGAAACAGATATATATAGCAAATAATTGCGACGAAAACGGAAAGGCATGCAAAATAGATTTGATAGCATGGGAAAATTATTATCCTCCAAAACCATATGATCCAAATGAACCGTTTTGGTATGAAATCCTTCCAATGCCATTGGTACCTCAGGCAATTCCAAGTTCTACTCCAACAAAGTAAAATAATTATTTCTACCCTTTGTAAAGAGGTATTGACGAACAGGGAAGAGTGTTGCATGATGGATGGAGATGAAACATTTTCAGCAATCAACTGATACGATCAGGATTCATAAAATCCTTAACATTGTTCTTATACTCCTTATTCTCTCTCTTCCTTTAGGATGGATACTGTCATTACCCAACCAACGGTTATTCATAAAGGTGGCAAACGCATATCCTCCCACCCCCAACCCCGGACAACCAGCAGCATGTCTTGAGTATGATCCGTATAACGGATGCCCGGTCGTAGTTACTGTTCCTGCACCTCCGGCTGTAGGATCAGGATATACGTGGAATGGCGTTCATTATACTGTTGCAGCAAATGCAGATGGACAAACATATCTCGTACCGGATCCTGAGGATGATGACGGAGGCGGCGGACCGGCAATAGTGAATTTCTTTACCCCTCCTACTCCCACAGGTCCTCCCCCTCCCTCAGGAACCGGCATTGTCAATGCCTTTAGCTTATCCGCAAACGCAAACGACATCAACACCTGCGACCAACTGGAACAACTGAAATCGTGTCTTGATACGCCTCCGTACACCGGATGCAGCGGGCAGTACCTCACCGGGACCCAGTTCTACCTGAACTCCTACGGACCGGAAATACAAACAGGTGTAACCGGTGTTAGATTTGATACAGTCCAGTCAGGACTTACCTGGTACCTCACTGTCTCCCATCCATCCGGCAACTACTCGCCGATCCGTTTCTGCAGTAAAACAACCAGCGACCCTGTCTACCGGGAAAACACGACTGGTTCTGTCTATATGTTGCCTGGCATGACTGCTGATTTCCTGGTAGGCTTGACCTCTGCTTTCCCATGGCTTCAGGTCAGGGGAAGCGGGAACGCGTACGGAGGAACCATCCTGTCTTTTATGCCTCTCATGCTCACGCCGACCTTGCTTTTTGACAACACCGCTTCACCATTTTCTACCGGTATCGTATCCAGTTCCTTAGGCGTGGATTTTGACTACTCTTTTGCATCAGGAGGCACGGAAAATATTTCCACCACCAACTGGTCTACCAACAATGCCATGACGGTAAAGAATTGGTATGTGCTTTTCTCCCACAGGTTAGCCCAGGCTGCTCTTACTCCCTACGAGGAATCCGGAGGAAAACCGGAGAGGGTAGAGGGCGCTCGTTACACTATCTATACGACAGCTGACTCTCCGATACACGACCTTACCATTAACCAGCCATGGGTGGTGGCTGACGGGGAGAAACTTATCGTGATTGTAGACGGTACTCTGGATATCTGGAATACAATCACTGTCCAGGGGAACGGATTTGTCGCGTTTGTGGTCAAAGACGATATCACAGTTGATTCTACAGTCGGCACCACATGGGACAGCTCAACCCCTGTAGTTGAAGGTATGTATATTGCGGGTAAATCCATCAAAACAGGATTAACGACTGCCCCTGCAACCGCACGGTTTGTCGGAAAAGGGATGTTTGCAGCCGGTGATAAAGTACTTACCCAAAGAGATCTGATCTCCGTGGGACACAATATTGATACAAGTGCTGATCTATTTATCTACAACCCCTCATTCCTTGTCACCATGCCGGACATCCTCAAAGACCTCTCCTACACCTGGGAGGAGGTAGCGCCGTAATATTTAGCCAATGCACAATTTTACCGAATCAACCCAGCGCTTTTTTCAGTTGGTCGATGACGCAGTCCTGTTCTTTTTGCCTCATCTGCGCGTACAGAGGAAGAATGAGTGTTTCCCGGCTAACCCGTTCCGTTACCGGCAGCCGGAGATTCGGGTACATTGTTTTGTACGGTTTTTCCAGGTGTGCAGACATGACGCCTGCTCTGGTTGCAATGCCATGCTTAAGAAGATGCTGCATAACTTTGTTCCGGATTTTGCCTCCACTGCCCGGCAAACGGATCATGTAGGACTGATAGGTGTGAGTGTATCCGGGGGGGACGTAGGGAATGATTATGTTCGGTTGACCGCTTAGCGCTTCGTCATAGCGTTTGGCAAGATTCTGTCTGCTTTTAAGCAATGAATTGATCCTCCGGAATTGAGAAATGCCCAGCGCTGCGTGGATATCAGACATCCGGAAGTTATAGCCGATTATCGGGTATGATTCCCGTACTATCCCTTTGTCTGTATGCCGTGAATACACCGAGACAGAAGCTCCGTGCTGGCGAAGCATACGCACTTTTTCAGCGATTTCCTGATTGTTTGTGACGAGTATTCCGCCTTCTCCGGTTGTTACGGTTTTTCTCGGGTGAAAGGAAAACGCGCTCCACGTTCCGAATGACCCCACATAGGCGTTTCCTATTTTTGCTCCCAACCCGCAGGCCGCGTCCTCAAACACCATGAGGTCATATTTTTTGGCAATACGGGTTAATGCCTCCATGTCAGCAGGAAGGCCGATCTGGTGGACAGCCAAAATCGCTTTTGTTTTTTTTGTAATATTTCTTTCCACGTCTTCCGGATCAACGTTGTAGGTACGCTCGTTGATGTCGGCAAATACCGGTGTTGCACCGGCATGCACAATGCTGTTTGGGCTGGCGATAAAACTCATAGAGGGTACAATCACCTCATCACCCTTGCCAATACCGCAAGCAATAAATCCCAGGTGCATGGCAGTGGTAGCGGATGATGTCGCGACTGCATATCTGACGCCGACATATCCGGCTACACGTTTTTCGAATTCTTCAACTTTTGGCCCTTGGATGATCCACCCCGAAAGCACAACAGCGCTAACCGCCTTGGCATCGCCTGCAGTTATATGTGGTTTAGCAACGGGGATCATGTTTTTCCTGTAAATTTTTTCGATGAGCTGATTATTTTTCCCGGGACTCCGGCAACGAGAGAGTAAGGCGGGATCACCGTATGTTCTTTTACCACGCATCCTGCGGCTATCAGACTGTGGTGGCCGATCCGGCTTCCCATGAGGATTACTGCGTTTGATCCGATAAAACAGTACTTTTCTATCACCGTGTCACACGCATCAATTGTATTATATTTCCGCTCACTTATGCACCGCTTGACAGTCGAGTGGCTGATGATGTGAGCGCCTGTTGAGATGTCGCATCCCCTGCCGATGGTAACTTTCGCGTACCGCGCGTCAATCAGGGTAAAAGGGCCGATCCATACATCCTCACCGATTATAGGGCTGCCCAGAATCCATGCGTGGGGATTATATGGGTTGGCGTCAATGCCGTGATTAAACGCTTTTGATTTCATATGCTCCAGTTGATTGCCGGTACGGATTTCATGAGCGTTTTCGGGTTGGGATAGCTGTCTTTGATCCATGACAGGTAATGGGATATGCCGGATGCGATATCGACCTGCGGCTGATAGGTAAGTACAGTTTTGGCTTTTGAGATATCTGCCTTGTGACGGCTAACGTCATTGGGACGAGCCGGTTTCATGATCGGCCGAAATGGGACACCTGCTTTTTTGCAGATAATTTTGGCAATATCCGTAATGGACACTTCAGCCCCGTATGCAATATTTATTGCCTCTCCTGTGAGCCTGTCCGACTGACCTGCCCGTATGATGCCATCCACGGTATCCGTAACAAAAGTAAAATCCCTTGTTTGTGTGCCTGAGCCAAAAATAATCGGCTGTTTGCCGTTTACCGCTCTTACCGCAAAACGCGGAATGACCTCGCCGTACACGCCCTCACAATGGCTCCTTGGGCCATAGGTATTAAACGGCCGGACAATGACAGTCGGCAAGTCTTCCCGGTCGTTGAAATAGTGCGTATATAGTTCTCCCATGTACTTACTCATTCCGTACACGGTTGTGGGAGATATCGGATGCTGTTCGTCCATTGTATTTTTTTCCGCGCTCCCGTAGACCTCGGAAGAAGAAACATAGACGAACCGCTTCACCCCATTTTTTTTTGCTGCAATAAGCGCTTCAAGCGTTCCCGTCGCGTTTACCGTATGGACCGGCAGTTTTTCTGAAAGGGAAAGCCGGACGCAGGCAACCGCAAGGTGAAAAACAACATCAATGCCCCTCAAACCCTTCTCCAGCTGTTTTTCATTGAGGATGTCTCCCCGTATGACACGGGACACACCGAGATTCAGAAGATCTTTTGGCTTAAGGACAGCGGAGGAGAAATTATCAAACACGATAACGCGGTTGTGTTTTGAAAGCTCCGAAGACAGGTGCGAACCGATAAAGCCGGCTCCTCCAGTGATCAGAATGGTGGCGTTTTTTAAAGTCATACTTTATAACAGTACTTTGTCATCGCGATCCGCCGGCTGGCGGAGTGGCGATCTTTATAATAAAGATTGCTTCGCCCCGCAGAGCGCGGGGCTCGCAATGACAAGGCAATCAACAAGGCATTGCGTAAGTCTAGTGACAAGATGGATGAATATAATGTGCGTCATTCAAGTTATATCTGGATCGGTACCCCGCCTGCGTCAAAAGACTGGTTTGCTTTTGTCAGACACTGTACCACAGACAACCCCATGCGTCCATCGGTGATGGGCGGGTTGCCTGAGCTTATAGAATTGATAAATTCTTTTGCCATGCCATGCAGTCCCTCCTCAATAGGAATGTCGGGAACGACGATGGTGCCGCTCCGATATCCGATACGGAGTTTTAATTCTGTTTTTGGATCCTTGGTGAATGATACGCCCTTATCGTATATTTTTATTTTTTCCGACGGATCGATGTCGTTGTACACCAGCATTTTTTTCGTCCCGACAAAGATCATTTGCCGGATTTTCACAGGAGACAGCCAGCTCACGTGACAGTGGAGGAACAATCCGTTTTGGTACTGAGCGGTAATGTGAGCTACCGCCGCCTGCTTGATTTCCTTTTGGGTGTATCCGATTGCAGAGAGTGTTTTTGGGGCGCGTGCGAAGAGATACTCCATGATGGAAAAGTCGTGTACAGCAAGATCCGTTATCACGTTTGTGTCTTTTTGGAACAGGCCGAGGTTGGTTCTCACGCTGTCTATATAATAGACGGAACCCAACAGTCCTGAACTGATGCTAGAGCGGATGAATTGAACGGCTGGCGTGTAGACAAATGTATGATCCACCATGAGAATTTTTTTTTGGCGCCTGGCAAGGTCTACCAACTGTTTGGCTTCTCCCAAGTTTTTGGTCATGGGTTTCTCAACCAGCACGTGTTTTCCTTTCAATAAAAATTGTTTTGCAAGGGTGAAATGCGTTGCAGGGGGAGTGACGATGACCACTGCCCCAACCGATGGGTCCCGGGTAATGTCTGACAGGTCGGATGTTGTCCGGACGGATGGGTAGAGGAGGGAGACTGTTGTCAGTTTTTTTTTATCACTGTCAGCCACCCATGACACGGACACATTTTTGAGACGGAAGAAGTTTCTCACGATGTTGGGACCCCAGTACCCGTATCCGACGACAGCTATGTGCATCATAACGAAGAATCTTTTTGGTGGCAGACCATTTCCAACGCATGAGTTACAATACTAGAATGAGAAAATAATTACAAGTCGTGTAAGATGTGATGTATGAAAAAGTTGTTGAAGGTGAACGTAGCCAGGCGCCTGATGAGGAATGGTCCGGTGATTGTCCTTGTGCTTTTGACCGTTCTTCTCACCGTCTATTTCTATTTCCAAAAATATCAGTTGGGGCTTGTACGGTACTTTGATATTGATGAGTTTGCGTATCTGAATTTCGCCCACCAATTACTGACAGGGTCAAAACCCTATCAGGATTTCATATATCTTTCACCCCCGGGATACCTATTTTTCCTTATGCCTATCATCCGGTATGTATCTCCCGAATCAATACTCACCGTGATGCGGCAAGCAGTGTTTGGTTCTTTTGTTTTTTTAAGCGCGGCGGCTGCATTTTTATTTTGGCACATGAGAAAAAGCTGGTGGTGGGTTGCAGTACCGCTCATCCTCGTTTTTCTTCCTTTGCCGTCAGACAAGTTCCTTGAATCCCGGCCCGATACGCTCATGACGGCGCTGTTTACTTTGGGTGTGGCATTTCAGATACGCGCGTTTCAGAAACCAGAGCGTAGTGAGAGCCTTTTTCCTCTTTTTCTTTCCGGATTTTTTTACAGCGCAGCGACGTTTGTGTTACAAAAAACGTTTCTTCTCATACCATGGAGCGTCATTGTATTCATCATTTGGCTCATCCGGGGACAAAAACACAGAGGTTGGAGGAAAAACATATTCATCCTTACTGTATTTGGCTTCGGATTATCGAGTTTTGGATGGATTCTCCTTTTTTGGTCATACAGCCAGGGGACTGTAGGGAATCTTTGGTATTACATTGTTGTATTTGTGAAAGAGACGAATGTGTTAGCATCCCTGTATCCGTTCGCTATGGAACTGTTAATTCTTCCTAATGACGTGTACTACGGACTTGACGGATATCACACCGGCTTTCTTCTCAATGCAATCCTGTGGATAGGGGCAGTAGTTCTTTCGGGTTTATCTCTCCTTGTTGCCTGTATCACGTATCGGAAAAAACCGCGGTTCTATACCGACCTTTTAGTGAACGGATTTTTACTTGTTACGCTTGGTACGTATTGGTTTTTCCCTTCGATGAAGCACCCCCAATACCTGATTCCGGCGTCGGTGTTTGTGGTCATAGTATGGACTGACACGATCAGTGCACTATGGAACAGCATCAAAAAATATCTCATTGGTGCAATAGGATTTTGTTGTATCTGGGGTATTGTACTTGTATACCTCTTTCGCGGGTATCAGGATGTAAATTTAGTGAAATTTCAATGGCACAACAGATTTGACACAGGGATGCTGGTTTTTCTTACTGAACATATTCCCAAAGATGATTATGTATTTGATTTGGTGGGTCTTGCATACCTATATCCACAGCCATATTTTTTCTGCTGCATTCCGTTCGGGCAATTTGTGCCGTATGTTTCCCGGCCTTTCCCAAGCCTTCCAGACGCCCTTATCCGTACGGATACGAAATATATCTATCAGGGGGTGACCCGGCGGATCATGGCTCTTCGTGAGGAAGATCGGGAGTACATCGAGCTTCGGTTTAGCCAAGTGGGATCCGGGGTCTTATTGGTCCGCAATGACATGCTTTCTGTCTATCAGAACATGTATGTTCCATAAGTTACTGGACTTACGCACTCTGTCATCGCGATCCGCCAGCTGGCGGAGTGGCGATCTTTATTATAGGGATTGCTTCAGCTTCGACTTTGCTGAAGCTTCGCAATGACATGATGAATTAAGTTATTTTGTATAAGTCGTGAAGTCATATGAATACTCGTCCTGATTTTTCACTCATACTTCCCTGTTGCAACGAGGAGTCTGTGTTTGATGCAAGCGTCCAGTCGATTGTCAGCATTCTTTACAACTCACGCGTTTCTTTTGAGATTGTTTTTGTGGATGACCTGTCACACGATGCGACGCGACAGCTCATCCGAAAAGCGTGTCAGAAGAACTCGTTTTGCCGGTACCTCTTTCATCCGAAAAACATCGGGCGGGGCGGGGCGGTTGCATCCGGCATCCGTCTTTCCAGAGGGGATATCGTCGGGTATATGGATATTGACTGCGAGGTGTCGCCGGTATACCTTCCCCAGATGATCTCTCTGGTGCGATCAGGGAAAGCGGACATCGTTGTCGGGAAACGGATCTACAGGACAAGCCTTATCTCCATTATCCGCGAGGTTTTAAGCCTCGGCTATAAGACGATCATCACCGTTCTTTTCAAAACCCACGGCATAGATACGGAAAGCGGGTATAAGGTGTTTTATAAAAAAACGTTTTTGCCTGTACTGTCGGCTATACGAAGCAACGGCTGGTTTTGGGATACGGAAAGCATCGTACTGTCCCAAAGGAAAAACGTACGCATTGTTGAAATACCGGTTCTTTTTATGCGGCGTTTTGATAAGAAATCATCGGTCCGGTTGGTTGGCGACTCATGGGAGTATATAAAAAATGTATGGGAATTGTATTGGCGACTCCGAACAAGGGAGACTCCTTAAAGGTCACCCCTTTGAAATATATGCACAAGAAACGGATTATTGCAGGAATACTGGTCAGTACGGTCGTACTTTCTTCAATTTTTTCCGTTCTTGTTTTATACCCACCCTATCATCTGACAGCCATTGCCCCTCCGGACGTGTATTACACCAAGCCGCATCACAACCTCGGCGACTATTATGTCTACCTTGCGGCTATCAGACAGGGGAGATTGGGAATATCAGGCATAAACCGATATACCACAGATAGGGTCCCGACACAGCATCTTCACATCTACTATGAATTTTTGGGGCAGATAGCCCAAAAGATCGGCGTGACTGATACGATGATGTACTACCTGGCGATTGTAGCCGCACTATTCCTTTCCACTCTCACAGCGCTTCTTTTTATTCACACGCTCGTGCCCAGAGGATACCGGGTGCTTGCCGGATTTTTTGTTTTTTTCAGCGGGCCGCTGCCGCCGTGGTGGTTTTCACTTTTCGGAATAAAGATATTTTTGGGAACATCGTATTGGACGAGAACTGATGTGTGGAGCCGGTATGCGATGGTGCCGCATCATAGCATGGGAGCAGCTCTCACCGGGCTCTCAACATGGTTTTTGTTCCGCTTCGTTGAAAAGGAGAAGCCGTCGGACGCGGTTGTGTCCGGCCTGCTGTACAGCGCATCAGCAGTCGTTTTTTTCGTTCCCGTTTTTCTTTACGGAGTTTCTTTTGTCCTTCTTTTTGCCGGGATGGGAGCATATTACGGCCTCCTCATAGGGATGAAAAAGATGTCCGTCCGTGAGCTCCGGAATACGTGTAAGAAAAGAAAGACCGTTTTTTTGGGTTTGTGTATGATCGGAATGCTCACAGCGCTAACTGGATTTTTCATGTTCCGCATGGGACCGGTTGCATCCATGGTTTCTGCGGAACATCACTATGGAAGCTCAGAACAGTTCCCCTTTCTTTTCTCTCTGTTTGTCCTGTCCCACGGCATACTCCTTTTGTTGTATCCGTTTGCCGTATGGCGGATGAAACGGGTTCTTTGGGTAGAACGCCTGTTTTTAGTTTCCATAACGGTCACGCCGTGGATTCTCTATCTCCTGTCTGCCTGGGGAATATTTCCGGTGGCGAAATACCGGTTGGTTTTTACGAGTCCATACCTTTTCGGCGGCATATTGGCCACACTCGGCCTCATCAGGCTGCTTCCACGCGTACGCAAGAAATTCCGCGGGTTTGTTATTTTTGGAACAACCCTCGTGATACTGTCTACCGGCATCGGGAACATACTGAGTTATTGGGTTGAAATGACGAAACCAACCTATCCGTATGTCAACATCTACATCCCCAAGCCGGTTATGGAAGGAGTCGCGTATCTTGCCGCCTCCATACCACCGTATTCCCATGTTTTGACAACGTTTTTTACCGGTATGTATATTCCGTCCTATACGTATGCGTCTGTGTATGTCGGCCATGAATTGTTGAGCCCGAATTCTGAAGATAAATTGTGGTTTTCCCTAGCATTTTTTAACGGGACGATGGCTCCTGATGAGGCACGGCGGTTTTTGAAAGACAATACTATTGAGTATGTGTTCTGGAATGTTCCGGAGAGCCCAAGCCGGTACAGTGATATACTGGAGGAAGTGTTTCAAAACAACAGCGTTACGATTTTTAAAGTCGTGCTTTAACCATCCACATGGCGCTCCACACCGATGTGAGTGTCACAACCCGGAAACCGACAGTCTGAAAGAGCAGCAGGAGTTCTTTTTTGGTTACTGCATGGTCAACAGGCGGCAGATGAAAAATACCACGCTTTATGCTGTCACCGACAGGACTTCGCAAGAGAGAAAAGATGGACGGTTTTTTCGGCATGGATGCGACTAAGACGCCGCGTGCTGTCATGACGCGGCGGCACTCTCGGAGTACCTGAAGCGGCGATGTCACATAGTCCAACAGTCCCATGGCGATGATGCAGTCAAACGTATGGGGCGGAAACGGGATGGCGCTGGCATCAGCATGGATGAGGCGCCAGTTTTTCTTCGCACTCCGCGTAAGCGTCCTTCGGGCAAAGATCAGCATTTGCCGGGAAGAGTCGATGCCGGCGACCGTCCGCACTCGTGGGGCAAGGAGTTTCATGTGCACGCCGGATCCGCACCCCACATCCAACACGTGTCGTATAGACGTCTTAGGAAGAAGCCTCTGCAGTGTTTCTGTACGGTCTTTCAAAAATCGGGCAACAATGCGCGACGGAATTCCGGTGAACGGCTGACCGGCGTAGAGGTCTGAAAATTGCCGCGCTTTGTGTTGCCAATAGGAGTCACTGTTCTTCATAGCTTTTTTCATAGGGGTATTGTATAAAAGGGAGTACTGTTTTGTAAACATATGCACATTCCCTTTACTAAACCATACTGGGGCGACGAAGAGATTGAGCTCGTCATACAAAGTATCAAAACCACGTCTGGAATCGGTGACGGACCGAGTACAAAAATACTCATTCAAAAGTTGCAGTTGTTGTTGGACGCCCCTTACATACTCCCTGTGACATCCTGCACGCATGGGTTGGAGCTTATTCTTGCATCACTTCAACTGGGCAAACCCGATGAGGTGATTGTCCCTTCATTCACCATGTCATCGACAGCCAATGCCGTCATTTTATCCGGAGCTCTGCCGGTATTTGCCGATATTGAACCTGATCGGTATACCATAGATCCGGAGGATGTCAAACGCTGTATCACACCATACACAAAAGCTATCATTCTGGTTCATTATGCCGGCATGCCGTGCCTGATGGAAGAACTTCTGGCTATTGCCAAACAGTATCATCTGTTTGTCATTGAGGATGCTGCGCATGCAATAGGAGCAACGTACAAAGGAAAAGCGCTTGGAACATTTGGCGTTGCAGGAGCGTTTTCGTTCCATGGTACGAAAAATATCTGTTGCGGAGAAGGTGGGGTCGTTGTGACAAAGAATAAGAAACTCTCCGATGTGATGGAAATATACCGCGCAAACGGCACCAACAGGCGGGAATTTTTGAAAGGAATGATTGATAGATATACCTGGGTGGGAAAGGGAACGAGTTTTTTTCTGTCCGACATATTAGCATCAATACTGGTTGCGCAGGTGGAAAAAATACCCGTTATCAACGCACGAAGAATGCAGATTGCCCGTACCTACACGCAGGCTTTTGAGGACTATGGGGATGTCGTTGCTTTGTCGGCCGTTCCTTCCTATGCTCAACCAAATTGGCATATCTATGGCATCCGGTTTAAAAAAGAGGTCCATGCCGCTCTATTTATCAAAGAAATGCATAAAAAAGAGATTGGTGTTTCGACTCACTATGTGCCGCTCCACGATTCCCCCATGGGAATTCAGCTCCGTAAGTTGCGGATTTCGTGTTATCGCGAAACCGCAGATTCCGCGTACTTTCGGGAGCCGTCCCCTTTGGAAGTTGCCTTTTTTTCTCGAAGATTACCGGTGACTGAGTCTGCGGCAAGAACACTTGTCCGCCTACCCATCTATCCGGGACTCACGGATCAGGAGTTGCACTATATAATAGAAGAGGCAACGAAGATTTTACGTTCATTTGTAAGACGATTGTAATTGATAGTAGTTAATAGATTGATTATATATTTTATAGTATGAGTATGGAAATTAATTGAGGAAAAAGCATTTTGGTTCGTATGAGGGGGATCCTCTTGTAAACAGAGAGGTAGTGATTATAATGCGGATTACCCCAGTACCAGAAAGCCCCCGACTTCAGTCGGGGATGAATGGTCCTTTTGGGCTTTCGGTACGGGGTTTCGCCTCGGACAATCCAGAGATGCCACGGATTTAAGTCCGTGGAGGCTCACATTTGCATGAAACCCTTTTTCTCCATTATCATCCCGTATCACAATTCCAAAGACACGATCGGCCCCTTGCTTGAGTCTATTTATTCATCCAAACACGCCCCGCCACTTGAGGTTATCATTGTTGACGACGGTTCAAAAGAACTGTTACAAAAAACTAGCTTCAAAAGGCACTTCCTTTTGAAGCTAAATATTTGTATTCTTCGTTTATCCGTAAACAAAGGCCCGGCGGTAGCGCGAAACAGGGGAGCGGAGGCTGCGAAGGGTAAATTTCTCGTATTTTTGGACAGCGACGTGGTGCTCCTGCCGGACGCGCTTTCTAATTTATCAAAGATATATCAGGATGATCCGGATATTATGGCAGTTACCGGCGTATGGATGAAACACCAGAAAACCAGCAGGTTTTTTCCGAACTTTAAGGCACTCCGCGACTGGAGCTACTGGATCAATGAACGGGATAAAAGCGGATATTACTATCTCTTTTCTACCCGCATCGCATCAATCAAGCGGCAGGTTTTTAACAGGTTGAAGGGATTTGATGAAACATACAGCGCCCCACTGGTTGAGGATATTGAGTTTACGTACCGGGTAGCGCGGCGGTATGCCATTATTTTTGCTCCCACCGTGCGGGTCCGCCATGAATTTGAGGATTTTTGGCCGATAGCAAAAAAATACTTCTGGAGAAGCTACTGGTGGACAAAACTGTACCAGGGGAGGAAAAAATTCGATCCCGTGGCTACTACGCTACAGGAAGCTGTTACTGCGCTGTCTGGAATCGGAGTTGTGGGGTTGGGAATATGTTTTATATTGTTTTGGAGTATTACCCAAATTTTCAATCCGCCGGCTGGCGGACAATTTTCTCCTTCGACTACGCTCGGGACAGGAATTTTCAATAAAATCTCAATTTTCAATATTCAATTAGTTTCCATCATTCTTTATTCCTTATTCATACTTCTTATAGTGCATTTCTTCCTCATCCGGAAGTTCCTCACGTTTGTCTATCATGAAAAAGGCTTGGTATTTTCGGTTAAATCTTTCTTTGTAGGACTGGTATTGTATTGTTTCATTGCAGCAGGAGCGGTGTGGGGGAGGGTACATTAATCTACAAATAAACAAATCTACAAATAAACAAATCAATGTAGGAATGACTTAATAAAATAATTAGCGAGTGTTTTCTATAATTTTACTTACGATAAGAAGTATCTCTTTGCATTCAGCAATATATGGATCAATAATTAATTCTTTCACCATGACGCTATCGCGAACAAAACAGAGCCAATAATGTGTTTCCTTCGCTTCTTTCTTTACAATTATATATTTCGCGACAAAATCTTTTCGGGACCCTGCGGCATCAGCTTCTTGGTCATTAGCTCCAATTGAGGTAAGAGAAGACACGAGTTGTTGTTTTATTGGAGTATTTTCAATAGTATTTGGAATTTGTTTCACTACGTCACGGAAGCAATTCAGAATAAATTTGTAAATGCGTGTATGAATATCCTTTTCTGTATTTAAATATTTATTCATTGATTTGTAGATTTGTCATTTGTAGATTTGTAGATTTTGTTGTGGCATCTTCAGTTCCGGGACATAGAGGGATGTGGGTTCTTTGGACGGTCCTTTTGTTTTCTTTTCCTCTAAAATGAAAAGGATTTCCTGTTGGATTTTTGCTTCATCCGTGGACCCTTTGGCAATCAGGAGCTTCGTCTGCTCAAGAGCTTTGAGGGCATTGTCCCAATCGCCAATTTGCCTGAATACGTTCGCAAGATTATAAAATCCATCAATGTAATTGGGTTTGAGGGTGACGGCAAGAATAAATTCTTTCCCTGCATCCTCCTGCCTGCCGAGGCTCATATACAATCCTCCCAGATCAAGGTGCAAGACCGGATTGGTTGGATCCAGAACAAATGCTTTTTGATAGCTGGCAATTGCCCAAGTATCGGAATCTTTTGCTATACCGACCAATCCCTGATAGACCCGGGCAAGACTGACCCATGTGTGGACATTGCCGGGAGAAAGGGTAATACCAAGTTTTGCCTCCTGAATGCTCCGGTTTACGAGATTTGTCAGAAGCGTCTTATCTTCATCCGATAATTTAGGCTTACCATTATCATCTCTTGGCGCGTTTTGAACCAGGTTCTCAGCCAAAAGAAGCGCGGTTTGGCTGACACTCATGTGAAACGAAGGATTCATAGGATTTGTTTTGACTGCTTCTTCCTGCAGGATAAATGTTTGTGACCCATTGCCATCCTGGGCAGATTCGAGGGATTGGAAAAGCAGGCGTTCTCCTTTGTACCAACGGAACAGGCCGAATATACCCAACAGAGTGATGCTTGATAAGAAAAAAGCAATCAGGAAACGGCCCAGTCCTTTAGTTGTCACACGGATTTCCCGTTGGGAGTCGGAGGAAAGGATGAATAGGATGAGGATATAAACCAGAATGAAGGTTGGCGGAACCAAGAGAGACAGAATGATATACAGTATTGCTTGGAGAGATGTTACTGGATGATTGGCCCACTCTTTCCATAGTTGAAAAAGGAAAACAACAAAACAGATAAGCCCCAAAATCCCAAACGTGCTCCCGATGTGCAAAAGGAGTGATGCATTTGCCGTAAATCCGATGTTCCAGATGGGTGTCATGTTAACGGACGTAGGCCTAAACAGGGTAAAGACTTCAAGAAATTTTTCCGATCCTTGGCCAAAAAGTGCATGGGGGATAGTGTCCCATGATGAGAGGATCAGGCGCACGCCAAGCGTCAGGGGAAGGATTTGGGAAGATGCACGGGGGATATAGTTCCAAAGCGTCATCCCCAGTCCACAAACGGTTATCACGGCTGCAACCACGGATACGGCAGCAATCATCTCTTTTTTTTCCTGTATTGCATGTATGGCAATCGATATGCTGATGGGAAGGCACAGGATGAGGAACGTGATGAGGCTGATCGTTGACCCAACAGGCGTGAAAAACGGATCGGTAAAAGGCGAACCGGTTTGGAAAACCATGGTCCCCAGACCTATATGTTGATACAGAGCTCCAAGGCCGGCAAGGCCGGCAACTCCGGTGAGGCCAAGCCGCAAGAGTATTTTTTCCCGTTGGGAGAGAAGCGAAGGGCCGAAAAACAAGATGACGGTTGCCGATATCCAGGTGACAGGACCCAAAAAGGACAGGAGCGCCTCTATTTTGTTAAACGACGAGAAGGTCAAGGAAAAAAACCCGGCAACAGTCACAAGCCCAATCCCCACAGTTGTTCCAGACCAGGAAACGGTTGCGTTTCCGGTGAGTAGGAGCCGAGCTGTCCACATCACAAGGACAAGAAGCGATGTGAGGACAAAAAAAGCCCATTTATTCGTATCGAAATACTCGCGCGTGACGGGCAGGAAAAAGACGGGAAGAACGACAAAAGAGAGCACAAGAAGCGTCTTTGACATTTTTCTGAAAAACCGATAGATGTTCATGGTGATTTCTAGAATACTACAAAACCGGCAACTTGACAAACACTCTCATTTCGATTATCCTCGAATTGAGGTCTTTTTTCTATGAAAAAAAACGAATTCATTTGGCGCCACCTTCTCTTTGAGGTCATCGAAAAACGGACGATCCGCTTTCAACAGCAGGAATTAGCCACGCTTTTTAGCGTTTCTTCTTCTACGGTCAACGCGGCACTCATCCCGATCAGGCGCTTGGGAGGCATCCGGGTCGGCGGACGGGGATTTGACATTGTCGATTATGAAAAAATTCTTTACCACTGGGCGAATGTCCGGCAGTTATCAAAAGATGTTGCTTTTTCTTTCAGGCTCAACGAGCCGGTCAGGGAAATTGAAGGCCAGCTGCCTCCGGACTCTTATCTCACTGCGTATAGCGCCATCCGCCAGCGGTTTGGCGAACCGCCTGCTGACTATGAGAGCGTGTATTGTTATCATAGCCACCCGGAAATAGTGAAAAACCGTTTTCAAAAAGAAACAAGAAACGGAAAACCAAATGTTTTCATCCTGCAAGCCGATCCGTTTCTTTACCTCTACGGCAAGGAGCTTTCCCTTGGACACATATTTGTCGATCTGTGGAACCTCACTGATTGGTATGCCAAAGATTTTGTTACCTATCTGAAAGGAGTCATCGATGGACTACTATCGTGACACCGTTACTGATAAAAGCTGGCAGACCCTCCAAGCGCTCCGTCATGAATACGACTTCGTCCTTATCGGCGGGTGGGCCGTCTGGCTTTATACGCACCAGTTAAAATCAAAAGATATTGACATTATTGTCAGCATGGAATCGTTAGTAAAAATAAAAGAGAAATTTACGGTCACGAAAAACAATCGGTTATCAAAATACGAGGCAATAGTTGACGAGATACAGATAGATATCTATGTTCCTTTTTGGTCCAAGCTTGGATTGCCGGCAGAGGATATTATGGCTCTTTCACACAATATTGGCGGATTTCGCGTCCCGCAGCCGGAAATTCTGGTTATTCTTAAGCAAATTGCCTACGGGGCGCGGTCAGGAAGCAGTAAGGGATATAAAGATATGCTGGATATCATGAGTTTGTTGAGATTGCCGGAGTTTGATTGGCGTTTGTACTGTATACACGCCAAAAAGACAAAAAAGGAATTGATTTCATCGTTATCAGACATTATTTCTCATACGACTCAACTGCCCGAGCTCAATCTCAATGCCCACCATTTTTCCAAATTGAAAAAGGAATGGCTCAATGCACTAAAAAAATAGAGACTCCATTAGCTGATGAGTAATGATATTGACACACATACTGTTTCGTGGTTAACTAACTAGAGAGAATATAGAGAAAATATGGAACAATATCCTGCCGTTTCCCCATCCCTTTTCCGTACGCTCACCGCGCAAAAGAAAATGGTTCTTGTCGGAGCAGGTATTCTCATTTTTTTTGCGTATGTCGGTCTTAATATCGGCATTTGGCGATATGCCAGAAATTCCGGAAAGGCAGCTCAAACCGTAGCTCAGGAAAATGGCGGAGCGGCTGGTGATGAAAATGCAGGACCTCCGCCAGCCGGCGGACTCACTCCCACTATCACTCCGACTCCGAGATCCACTCCAACTCCCACGCCCCGTCCGACCGGACCGGGGCCGTACGCCTGCGACCCCTTGGGCATCTGCAATCACTATGGAGATGCTCAGCGAAAAGAGTGTCCCAAAACGTACGCTGATGATCATTGTCTGGATGAATGCTCTGATATAAAAGTACAATGTCCGAAATAACAACACCTATGAAACGTTTTTTAAACAGCGCATATGTTTTATTTTTGGCTGGGGTTGCATGCTTTTTTATGCGATCGCCTGTCTTTGCTGTTACGCCTACGCCATACCCGAGGGTTACCGGAGGGACGATAACAGTCGACGCTGCATTGACAACCGGTGCCAACACCATCACTGGGCTGAAATTTATTGATAATGCCGATGCTAATTATTATCTTGATCCGTCAGGAGCAATCTCATTGGTTGTGGACGGCACCGTCGGCATCGGGACGACGGAACCGGCATACCTTCTGGATGTCTACACAAATACTGCCGCAGAGGAGGGCATCGGAATAAAAAATGCTAACTCTGGCGGCGGTGCTACCTTAGTACTTAGAACCAACGCTATAGGTACTGTCATGGGCCTTATTGCTAATGGTTCCGCATACACAACTTATGGAGGCGCTAACTCTCTAAATATATATCAGGGTAACAACGCTCCTATCGCATTTCTCACAAATGGTAACTCGACTCCAAGAATGGTTATATCAGGAGCCGGCCTCGTCGGTATCGGGACGACGGGACCCCTTTTCCCTTTACACGTCATTGGAACCGGTGGTGCTGTTGTAATGCCTGAAATATACAGCGGAGCTGATGGCACGGCATTAGCTTGGTTTCCAGTATCCACAAGAGCTGCAAGAGGAACTTTAGCGTTGCCATCAGCCCTTCAAGCTAATGATGTTATCTTTGGTATGGGAGCAAGAGGCTATACTGGTTCTGCTTTCACTACTGGAGCAAAGGTAGCGGTGGTAGGTTATGCCGCAGAAACCTGGTCAAGCACAGCGAACGGAACATACATTACTTTCAATACGACAGACAAGACAACGACAACATTAGATGAAAGGATCAGAATAACAGACGCCGGCCTCGTCGGCATCGGGACGACGGGACCGGGAGCAAAGCTAACAGTACAGACAAGCGGAACAACTGATATTTTAAATTTGTTTGAAACTGGGGGAACAGAAGTGTTTACCGTACTGGAAAGTGGCAGCGTCGGCATCGGGACGACGAGTCCGGCTACAATTCTGAATATTGTGAAAGATCAGGATGCCGATACGAGTTTGGTTGTGGACAATGCAAGCACAGGGACCGCTGCATTTTCTCAACTAGGATTGGACAATCAGCGGAGCGGAGACTCCCGGGCGCACCTCTATCTTTTCGGAACTGCCTATACAACTGCAGGCAGATACATCCAGGACGGAGCACTTTTGGAGTCAGGAAGCAATCTGGCGGGCGGATTGGGTTTGTCGGCTGCAAACGCCAGCGGGAATATTTATTTTTACACAGCGGGAAACAGCGAGCGCATGCGTATCACTTCCGCAGGCCGCGTCGGCATCGGGACGACGAATCCGGGGTATGAATTGGATGTTGTCGGAACAGTCTATGCCTCCGGAAGCTCTAGGGATTATAAGGAACATATTACTGATCTTGTTGTTGATACGGAAAACCTCTACCGCTTGCGTCCGGTTTCCTTTGACTACAAACCGGAATATATACACTTGGGGAAAGTCCTTGGCAACGGCCATCAGATCGGACTTATCGCCGAGGAAGTCTATCAGACAATCCCTGAACTGGCAATTTACAATAACGGAGAAATCCGCAACGTGGACTATGAAAAACTCTCCATCCTTCTTCTTGCTGAACTAAAAAAACATAAACAGGCAATCGAGCGCCTGAACCAGCAGATTGATCTCCTTGATGCCAAAATAGAAAAGCTGGTACAATAAATAGTATGAAAGCTACAAGAAGAAAAACGAAAAAAATGCAATTTAGAAATAACGTCTTGTCTTTTATGTCTCCATTTCATCTTTTGGTTATTTTAGCGGGATTGTTTCTGATAGTTTTCCTCATATTAGAACTCTTGTCTCCTGCTACTTTCCGGCAGAACACAAAAGTTTTTGCTGCTTGCCAAGTAAAACCAATAACAATATACGCAATCCCTTACGCTGATAGCGTAACCATGTATGCCGATGAGGATTGCTTTGTGGTTCTACCCACTATTGACACGTTACCGTTTACAATAGGTGCAACGACATATTACCAGCTTCCTGCGTCTATAACTTATTATAAGTTATAAGCCTCATGTTGATGATATCCGTCGTGGATTCCTAATTAGCGAAACTAGCTTCAAAAGGAAGTTCCTTTTGAAGCTGATTTTTCTTGCATTTTATAGAGTCCTCGTGCATACTTAACAGATACGGTCGGGATTCCCGCGTTGACAAATACGTCAATCGTGTAATAGTATCTATAGACATATATGAAACGGATAATTCTTACCATTGTTTTTTGTCTCATTTTTGTTTTTAGCTTCCTTCAGTATACTGTTTTTCAGATACCTGATTCCCGAAAAGTTCAGGCAGCCATCGGCGGGATGACTACCACAGACGCACCTCCGACTATCCGCGGAGCAAGCGGTACGTTTACCGGTCTTCTACCCGATGGCGCGTTTGCAGGCGTAACACCGTATTGGAATGGAGCTGCCTGGGTCGTAACCAGCGGAAATATTTTCAATAATGGCGGCAGCGTCGGCATCGGGACGACGGAACCGGCATACCTTCTGGATGTCTACACAAATACTGCCGCAGAGGAGGGCATCGGAATAAAAAATGCTAACTCTGGCGG